>LUMH01000088.1_pt1 | contig 45096 bp, 48 predicted proteins | sample 730001 | NCBI WGS metagenome assembly LUMH01 (sample SAMN03860268, study PRJNA289734) | marine metagenome | biome: seawater column; feature: ocean; material: water; isolation source: Red Sea water column Station 34 - depth 25m | place: Saudi Arabia: Red Sea | collected 2011-10-15 | depth 25 m
GTACTAATTCATTAATTGGTTCATTTGAAGTTGAAAATCCATCAAGATTTGGAGTTTTAAAAGTAAATGAAAAAATGGAGGTTGAAGCTTTCATAGAAAAGCCAGAGGATGACAGATTTGGAAATAAAATTAGCTTAGGACTCTATCATCTTTTCAAAAAAGATATTATGTCCATCCTTTCTTCACTTGATGTTCCGTGCTCTTTTGAAAGAGATGTATTTCCTCGACTGTCAACAAATCAATTGTTGAATACGTATACCGTTAAAGGAAATATGATTGATGTTGGAACTAGAGAGGCATTTATTGAAGCACACCTTGATGATGGCAAAGAAAATTGGATATCTCCAAACAATACAAAAATAAATCAAGATTCATTTATTAAAAACAGTGTTATTTTGGATGGTTGTAAAATTGGTGAAAACGTTGTGATCGAAAATTCAATTATTTCCAATAATTCCACAATTGAAAGTGGAAGTATAATTAAAAACGAAATAGTTAGAACAAATTAAAAATGAAAATCTTAATTACGGGTGGAGCAGGTTTTATTGGCTCACACCTATTAGAAGAACTTTTATCATCTGATAATGAAATATTAGTATTTGATAACTTCTTAACCGGAAAAAAAGAAAATATTGAATTCAAGGGTAATTTTAAATTAATTGAAGATGATTTTGGTACTAAAAATTCATTAAATTTAATTAAAGAATTTAATCCTCAAATTTGTTTTCACTTGGCAGCCCAATCTTCTGTTGTAGTTTCTGTAGATGATCCGTTACTTGATTTTGAGCATAATATCTTACAACCAGTCCAACTTATAAAAACTTTATTAAGCACTGATTGTAGTAAATTTGTTTTTACCTCTTCTGGTGGAACGATATTTGGTGAGCCAAGCATTTTACCAACTGGCGAAGAAGATTTTGCAGGCGAACCTGAGTCACCATATGGTATTGGTAAAAAGAAGTTAAACGAAATTATCACAAGTATGACAATTAATACACATTTGTCATATTCAATTTTGAACCTCTCAAATGTTTACGGACCACGTCAGGATCCCCATGGCGAAGCAGGAGTAGTATCTATATTTTCAAATAAAATTTTAAAGAATGAAAAACCAATTATTTATGGCGACGGAAAACAAACAAGAGACTACATATATGTGAAAGATGTTGTAAATGCATTAATTTTATCTTCAAAGATTGACTCCAATTTATTTCTTAATATTGGGACGGGGATAGAGACATCGGTAAATCAATTGTTAGAAACGATAAAATCTGAATTTGCATCTGATGTAGAACCAATATATAAGGAGTCAAGAAAAGGTGAACTTCTGCGAAGTGTTTTGAATAGTTCTAAGGCACAAAAAGAATTAAATTGGGAATCTCAATTTTCATTAAATAGGGGCATAAAAGAAGTAGTAAGCTGGTTAAAAACTTAAAGAAAAAAATCTTCTTGATCGTCTCTAATTAATATCTCCGCATTTTCATTTGAGGATTCATATTTAAGTCCTCTTATGATAGCTATTGGAATATCAATCGACTTTTCCATAACTAATTCTGCTGCACTAGCAATTTCGTCAATTGTTGCAATTTCTGTTGCAAATAGTTCATTATTAAATGAGTCGTATTTTCCAATGTAGTTTGTAATAGGAGAAATGCCAGAGGAACCTATTGCAAAATTAACCTGACCTTTTCTCCATGCTCTTCCAAACGTATCAGAAATCACAACAGCTACTCTTTTTCCACTTACAGTCTCTATTTGACTTCTAAATTTATGAGCTGATTTATTTGGATCTTCGGGCAAAAGAAGAGCTTTATTTTTCTCAATATTAGATTTATCTATCCCTGCATTTGCACATATGAAACCGTGTTTTGTTTTTGCAATTATTAAATCCCCTCGTTTTCTAATAATTTGTTTCGTTTCACTTTTAATTAAATCTTCAAATTCATATTCATTTAAATCTCTTTCCATACCTTCACTCTTTGAAACAATTTTTTGTGTAATTACAAATACATCATTATTTTTAATCTCATTTCCTGACTTACTAATCAGGTCAAAAGTCATGGAAGCTAGGTCATCACCTTTTTTGACTTCGGGCAATCCTTTTACCGGAATAATCGAAATTTCATTCATAACTAAGTAGTTTTGTAGCTAATTTCTTTGAATCTTCAATTGTTTTAAAAAGAATGTTCTCTTCGTAAGTATTGCTTAAATTATCAGAATCTCCAAAATGCACGATATATTTGTTAGCTACATTCTTATAGAATTTCTTAATTCCTTTAATATCTGCTGTGAGGCCCATATCTGTAAAGTTTTTTTTCGAAGGTCCTTTTATGGCATTGTTATTAATAAATGGGCTAATAACTATAACATTTTCATGTTGAATTAATGCATCTTTTATTTTTCTTAGAGACAAAATTGGCCCAATTGATAAATAAGGATTAGAGGGGCCAATGATAATCGTATCGCTTTCTTTAATTGTTCTTATTAGTTTGCTACTAACTTTTGCTTGACTTGATCCCTTATAAGTTATATTTTTTAATCTTGGCTTTCCTCTTTTTTGGACAAAATAGTTTTGAAAATCAAGCCTTTCACCCTGCTTTGTAATTAATTTTGTACTTACCTTGTCATCAGTCATTGGAATAATTTCACAAAGAATGTTGAATTTAGATTTTATTTCATGAGTAATTTCTGTCAAAGTTTTTCCCTCATGTAGCATTTGGTTTCTAAACAGATTGGTAGCCAAATCTTTATTGCCGATCATGAAATTGGTATTTAAAAATTTATTTAGATGTTCATGAACTGTAAATTTATCTTTTTTTATTCCCCATCCAAATTCACCTTCAATTCCAGCTAGACCGTATATTACAGTATCTATATCTGGAGATAGTGAGACACCATTTATATATTCGTCATCACCAGTGTTAACAATTATCGAAAGTTTGTTCAAACTTGCTTTATATAAGCCTTTAGCAAATTTTGCACCACCTACACCACCGCTTAAATATGTAACTTTTTTCAATTTTAAGAACCTATTATTTTTGACCTTTCAACTAACATTTTAATAATGATAGATAAAGATATTCTAGAAGGTTTAGCTGAACTAAACGAAACAGACTTAAAGAGAATAAAGCTTCTAGTTGATAATAAATTAAATCTTCATAAAGACATTAACGTCTCATATAGGTCAAAAAATATTAAATGCGGTAAAGAATCATGCCAAAAATGTCCACACGGTCCATATTGGTATGCTGAATGGACAGAAAATGGAAAAAGAAGAACAAAATACTTGGGAAAAACCTTAAGTGAAGTTTAACTTTCAATCAAATAAAATTGCGACTGTATTTCCGTTTGCAATACTCTTAATATTTTTAAGAATTGATTTAATACTTCTTAATACACTCCCAACAGGTGGTGATATGGGTGCTCATATCGTACCAACTAAATTTTTTGTTGAAGAGCTTTTTTACAATTTTAAAATTAGCGGTTGGTCAAATGACTGGTTTGCAGGCTACCCAGCATATTATTTCTATTTTCCATTACCGCCATCGATTGTTGCAATTTTAAATATTATTCTTCCCTTCAATGTCTCATTTAAAATTATGGTTTTAATTGCTTTAGTTCTTCTAGTTATTTCTATAGAAAAGTTAATAAACTTTAAAATTGGTACTTTATCTTATATTGGGTTTGCTGGAGGATTGTTATATTTATTAACTGAGTCTTTTACTATTTTTGGGGGTAATCTAGCATCCTCTCTTGCAGGCCAGTATTCATTCACATATTCTTTAGCATTTGCAAATTTATCCATTTATTACATACGTAATAACTTGATAAAGCATTCAGTCATCAAAGGGTCAGTATTGTTGGGATTATCTTTGCTTTCTCACATAATTCCATTTATGATCTATGCACCAATATTTTTAATTTATTTTTTGACTTCAAAATCTATAAATCTTGAAAAATTAATTGGGTTATTGATTTTTTTGTTTCTAACTTTGCGCTTTTCTATCTCTTTGTTTCTAAATCTAGAATTTACAACAAATATGACATACTCTCCTTACACAAAAATCAAAGATTTAATAAAGCCTGATATTCTTCCTTTTGCAATTGCCATATTTTCTTATGGAATTTTCACAGCAGGAAGAAATTTGAAAAATATATTTCTATCAACCGAAATGTACTTAATTTTTGTATCAACATTGTTATTTTTTTATGGCCCAGAGGGTGCTTTATGGAATGGAAGATTAGTACCTTTTTTAAATTTGGGTCTAATTATCTTATTTTTCAAAATCTTTGAAGAGAAAATGGACTTGTTAATTGAAAGAATAAAACAAAAATATTTGATTATATTGTTTTATCTAATATGTTCATCATTCTTTATTTTTAATTATGTTCAAAAATGGCAAGAAAGGTATGCAATTACAGTTTATTTCATTGCTTTTATAATTTTGCTTTCTTTCATAATTACTATTTATAAACCTAAATATGGATTAGGAATAACGCTAATTGCATTAGTTCTGTCTTCAGTAAATTTCTTACCACATTGGTTGAATTGGAATTTTACGGGGTATGATCAAAAAGATGACTGGAGCGATATAACAAATTTATACTCTGGATTAAATCAACTTGAGCCTGGAAGAATAATGTGGGAGCCAAATTCAGATTTAAACAAATATGGTACACCTATGGTTTTAATGACAATTCCTATGTTTACAAATCATGAAAGTATTGAAGGTCTTTATTTTGATTCGAGCATAACTACCCCTTTTCACTTTGTGACTGTATCTGGTGTTGCAGAAAGTCCATCGAACCCAGTAGGAGGACTAAGTTATATAAATGGTGATTTTGATAGAGGAGTAAGATACATGAAAGAGTTAGGAGTTGATTATTTTATTTCTTATACAGATTCGATTACTGACAAAGCAATAATGTCAGACGAGTTAGAGAATTTATTCCAGAGCTCTCCATTTACAGTTTTTAAAATCTATTCTGACAAAGTTCAAGTTGTTGATGCTGAATTAGTAAACTTTAGTCAGCCAGAATTATTTGAAAGAATTTCTAATTCGATATTTAGACAAGAAAAAACTGATAGTTTTTTCAGTCTTGCAATGAAAGAATTCAAGTTAGATAATAATAAAAGAATTATTGAAGGAATAGATGTTGAAGAATCCCAGATTCAAAACAGACTTTCCAACAAAAAAAGTGAGATTAATAATGTCAGAATTTCAAACAACAAAATAACTTTTGAAACTGAACACCCTAATGAACTTCACATTGTCAAAGTATCATATTTTCCAAATTGGAAAATAGAAAATGGTTCTGGCCCATATAGATTGTCACCATCATTTATGGGTGTTATACCTTATTCTAACGAAGTAAGCATAACATTCGAAAATACATCTTTAGAAAAATCCTTAAATATTATTTCGTTAATTATTTTTTTACTTACAGCATATCTTTTTGTATTTAGAATTAAAAAATATGCTGAATAATCTCATAAATAAACTCACAAAAAGTGACAGCTCATATGCATTATATTTTTCAATTTTTAATTTTAACTATGATTAGTTTTCCTCTTAGAACTTATTTAACTAATACATTTTCATTTGCAATTGGTGTTGTAGTATCTTATTTTTTATCAAGAAAAATTATTTTTCAACTTTCATATCGTGATGGCTCATGGAGGGAATTCATAAAATATATTTCTGTTAGCTTACTTAATTTAGGAATCCCAATTCTTGTTTGGTTTTTAATTAATTTATGGAATCCTGAATTTCAAAAAAACGAGTTGTATTATTTGGTAATTACAGTTTTAATTCATGGATCAATACTTCCAATCAAGTATTTAATTTATAAATTTTTTGTTTTTAAAGACTCTTTATAAAATGCAATTTTTAGCTTAAATAAGCTCTTTAAAGTTCTTGGAATTCTTTTATATATAACTGAAACACTTGGTCTTATTTCGTTAATTTTGGCGGGAACTTCCTTAAATTCATTTCCAGTTTTTTCAATTCGAAGTAGTAGCTCTGTATCAAATAAATCTTGTGTAGAAATTACTAAATTAATATGATTATTTACAAAACTTTTCCTGACTGCTTTCATTCCGTGTGTGTCAGATAATTTAGTTTTAAATAAAATTTTTAAAATATAAACAAAGAAATTAGTAGCCAATTTTCGTATTAGTCTTCTTCCATCTTCAGAATTGCTCAATCTTTTTGAAGCAATTAAACCTGCATATTTATCCTCAAGCAATAAACACTCTTTTAAAAAACTTTCAGAATAATAGTCAATATCAAATGAAATAATAATTTCATTTTTGCATTTCAAAAATCCTCTTTTAAGTGCTTCACCATAATTTGGATGATCGCTTTCAATTAAAACTATTTTGGAATTATTTTGTTCAAAATCTCTAGCGAGATTTTTTGTATTGTCAGTAGACCCATTTTCTGAGATTATGATTTCATATTCGACAGATGTTCTTTCACAAATAGAGAGAATATTATTTATCGATTCTGCAAGAATTTCTTCCTCATTATAAATAGGAATCACAATTGAAAAGTTATTAAAACTAGAGTTTGAATCCATGAACAGTACAATAATTGAGTAATGACAAAAAATAAACTAGATTTAATTTTTAAATCTTATGATATTAGAGGCGTTTATGGTGACAGCATAGACCAAGATATAGCATATAAAATTGGCAAAGCTTTTGCAGAATTTGTTCCAGATGACACTATTATTGTTGGTCATGACGGGAGAGTTTCAAATATTGAAATGCTTGATGCCTTTACTTCTGGAATTAAATCCATTAACAAGGAAATTATTTATGTTGGATTAGTCCCAACAGATACTGTCTATTCACTATCCGGCTTACTTAAAAAACCAGGGGCAATAATTACTGCTTCGCATAATCCAAAAAATTATAATGGCTTAAAACTCTGTAATGCTGGCGCAATACCAATAGGTGAAAACTCTGGCCTAATGGATATCAAAAAATTAGCCGATAGAAATGTAGAAATACGTATTGAGAAATTTAAAATTAACGACAAATACTTAGGTAATGAATATTATGAACATCTCAAAAACTTAGTATCTCCAGAGAGTATTTCACAAAAATTAAATTTTGGCATTGATGGAGGAAACGGTGTATTTGGTGCGGTATTTGATACTTTAAATAATATATACAAATTCAATGTGAAGTCTATATATTTAGAAGTTGATGGAAATTTCCCTAATCATCCTGCTGACCCATCAGACGAATCAAACTTAACTGATTTAAAAAATCTAGTAATAGATAACGATCTAGATTTTGGAATAGCATTTGATGGGGACGCTGATAGAGGTGTATTTATAGATAATCTTGGGAGAGTTATTTCAGGGAGTATGATGACAGTCTTAATATCAGAATTTTTGTCTTCACAAAAAAATGAATTTAGAGTAGTCCACAATGTAAACGTCTCTCCTCATGCTTTAAAAATGATGAAAAACAACAATATTGAATTATATAAATGTAAAGTTGGTCATTCCAATATAAAAAAAATGATGCGTGATGTAGATGCTGATTTTGGGGGAGAACATAGCGCACATTTTTATTACAGAGATAACTTTTATGCTGATTCTGCAATTCTCACACTTTTGATATTTATGAAATTGCTTTCCAGTAATAAAGAGAAACTCAGTTCAATAATTGATAACTATAACTTTCCACCTAGTTCTGGTGAAATAAATTTTTCTGTTGAAGATATTAATGAGTCAATCAGCAAAATTGAAAGCATTTTTGAAGGGGAGTTTGATCAAACTGACGGACTTAGTTGTCTGCATAGAAACTTTTGGTTTAATGTCAGGGGTTCAAATACTGAAAATAAGTTAAGAATTAATGTTGAAGCTGATACTCAAGAAATTCTTGACCAAGTTTTAGAAAAAATTTCGAGTAGTATTTAGTTGTAAATGTTAGAACATGTTTTAAATTTAGGTAATCAATTAACAACTGATTTAGAAACTTCAGAGGGATTTGCATCAGTTGATTATGAGAGAATTCTTATTGTAGGGATGGGTGGTTCTGGAGTAGCAGGTGACGTTCTTAAACTTATATTAAATCAACATACCAATATAGATGTAGAAGTTAGGAAAACATACAATTTAACAAAAAACCAAATTGCAGCCCGACCTTTTTGTTTATTCATTTCGTATTCTGGAAATACAGAAGAAACAATAAGTGTTGCTAAAGATGCAATAGATGAAAATTTGGAATGGGCAGCAATCTCTAGTGGTGGAGAGCTTCTAGATTTAGCAACTAAACATAATAAAAAGTTTGTCAAAGTTCCAGAGGGGCTTCAGCCTAGGGCTGCATTTGGTCTTATGACCAAAGCAGTTGTTAATTATTTACCAAATCCAACTAAAGAGATTTTTATTAATGCATGTGAGGAAGCTGGAAGTTATTTAAATAATTTAACGGAAGACGCTTCAAATGAAGTTTTTGAAATTTCTAAGAATATTGCTAATCAAATAGGAACGAAAACTGCTGTAATTTACGCTGGTTCAGATTTAACCTATTTGGTTGCTCAAAGATGGAAAACACAAATAAATGAGAATTCTAAATCTAAAGCTTATGTTGGTTTCATGCCTGAAGTACACCATAATGAAATACTTTCATGGGAAGCAGATCAAGAGGGTTCAAAAAATAATTTTATTTTAATCCTTCTTAGAGGAGATGACTATAAAAAGATAGATAATAGATTCGAATTTACAAAGGAACTTATAGGCTCAAAAGTAGACACAATTGATGTTAGGAATATTTCATCTGACAATTTAATTATAAATTTGTTTCATTTAGTCTTAATAGGTGATTTAGTAAGTGTTAACTTAGCAAATCAATTAAATATTGATCCATTTAACATTGATGCTATTGAAAATTTAAAGAAAAAATTAAAAGGATAGGTAATGTCAACAATAAAAGATTCAAAATTAGCAAACATAGGACATGAAGAAGTAAGTTGGGCTAGCAGACAGATGCAAGTTCTAGAGGAAATAAAAAATGAATTTTCATCTACTAAACCTCTAAACGGCTTAAGTATTGGTGCTTGCATGCATGTAACAAAAGAAACTGCAAACTTAATGCTTACTTTAAAAGAAGCTGGTGCAAATGTAGCTTTATGTGCATCAAATCCATTATCTACAAAAGACTCAGTTGCAGCTTATCTTGCCGAAAATGATGTAGAGGTTCATGCTGTACATGGAGTATCTAATGATGAATTCTTTAAACACCTCAACTCTGTTTTGGATACAAAACCAGATATTACAATGGATGATGGGGCAGATTTAGTCACTTTATTACTTACAGATCGATCTGATATTCCAATAATGGGTTCAATGGAAGAAACTACGACTGGAGTAATAAGGCTAAAGTCTATGGAAAAGAATAATAAACTTCGATTCCCAGTTGTGGCTGTAAATGACTCTGACACAAAGCATTTATTTGATAACAGATTTGGTACGGGACAAAGTGCAATGGACGGTGTTGTTAGAGCTACAGATCTTTTAATTGCTGGATTAAATGTAGTTGTGGTTGGTTTTGGTGATTGCGGAAAAGGAGTTGCAGAGAGAGCCTATGGCATGGGAGCAAAAGTTACTGTTGTTGAACCAAACTCGGTACGCGCACTAGAAGCTTTAATGCATGGATATGAGGTTAAAAATAGTATTAATGCTGCAAAAATTGCTGATGTTGTTGTGTCAGTAACTGGAAATATGCACGCACTTGACAAGCAACATTTTGATGTAATGAAAGATGGTGTTGTTTTGGCCAATGCAGGACATTTTGATGTAGAAATAAATTTAGAAAGACTAAAAGAGGATAGTTCAGAGGTTAATAGAGTTAGAGAACATGTTGAAAGTTATAAATATGATGGAAAAGAAATATTGGTACTTGCTGAAGGAAGACTCGTAAATTTAGCCGCTGCTACTGGGCATCCAGCATCGGTTATGGACATGTCCTTTGCAAATCAAGCTTTGGCTGCTGAGTGGATTAAAGAAAACCATAAAACATTGGAAGCAAAAGTGTACACCCTTCCAAGTGAAGTTGATTTAAAAATCGCTGCAACTAAGTTAGGACTCATGGGTGGAGAGTTAGAAATACTCACAAAAGAGCAAATCGAATATCTCGACTCTTGGGAGCATGGCACCAGCTAAATTTGAATTTATTTAAAAAAGCACTTTCAGTTGGTAGTGGGAAGTTAACTTCTGAGCTAAATGGGATTGTTGAAGAGATAAATAAAAAAGAACAATCTTTTGAAAAATTATCCGATGAAGAAATAAAAACTAATTTTCAGAATCTTTCAGAAAAAATTGTTGACTCACCATCAGATATTGAGGTAGAAGCATTTGCATATATAAGAGAGGCTGCAAAAAGAACACTAAATCAAAGACATTATGATGTTCAACTATTTGGAGGACTGGTTCTTCTTAGAAATAAAATATCTGAGATGAAAACTGGTGAAGGTAAAACTCTTGTTTCAACCCTGCCGATCTCTTTAATGGCTTTATATAAAAAAGGCGTTCATGTTGTAACAGTTAATGAATACCTCGCAAAAAGGGACGCAGAGTGGATGAGCCCAATTTATAATTTTTTAGGTCTTGAAGTAGGCCTGATTTATTCAAATCAAGATTATGAAGAAAAGATTGAAGCATACAAAAAAGACATTACATATGGTACCAACAATGAATTTGGTTTTGATTATCTCAGAGACAACATGGCAATTTCAAGTGAACAACTAGTTCAAGGAGATTTGTTTTACAGTGTTATTGACGAGGTAGATTCGATACTAGTTGACGAAGCAAGAACTCCTTTAATTATCTCTGGCAAGGTAAGTGATTCAACAAAATGGTACACAGAGTTCACCAAGATTGTAAAAGGAATGAAAAGAGATGTTCACTATGATATTGATGAAGCTAAAAAACAAGTCCATCCCACGGAATTAGGCATTGAGTATGTAGAGTCAAAACTAGGTATCTCAAATTTATACGAAAACTCTCAAACAAACTTTATTCATTATTTAACAGCATGTCTGAGAGCTAAAACAATATTTGCTAAAGATGTAGATTATATTGTCTCAAATGGCCAAATCAATATTGTTGATGAATTTACTGGAAGAGTACTTGAAGGACGGAGGTATTCAGACGGATTACATCAAGCATTAGAAGCTAAAGAAAATGTGAGAATTCAAGATGAAAATCAAACACTAGCATCAATAACTTATCAAAACTATTTCAGAATGTATGAAAATTTGGCAGGAATGACTGGTACTGCAAAAACTGAAGAAGAAGAGTTTATTCAAATATACAATCTTGAGGTTGTTGAAATTCCTACCAACCTACCGATACAAAGAATGGATCAACAGGATGCTGTATATAAAACGAATGAAGCAAAACTGAACGCAGTTATTGAAGATATTATTGAAAGAAACAAAAAAGGACAACCAATCTTATTGGGAACTGTATCTGTTGAAGCTTCAGAAGAAGTATCTAAACAATTAACTAGTAAAGGTATTGTACACAATGTTTTAAATGCAAAAAATCATGAACAGGAAGCGCAAATTATTGCACAGGCGGGAAGATTGGGTGCGGTTACAGTTGCGACAAACATGGCTGGTAGAGGTGTAGACATAAAACTAGGAGGAAATCCTGAGGATATGGCAGTTCAGCACCAAATAAATGAAAATAAATTAGACGATCCAATGTATTTAGATTCAAAGATTAATGAGTTGGAGTTACAAGTAGCTGAAGAAAAAAATAAAGTATTAGAACTTGGTGGATTATATGTTTTAGGTACAGAGAGGCACGACTCAAGAAGAATTGATAATCAGCTAAGAGGAAGATCTGGCAGGCAAGGTGACCCTGGAGAGTCAAGATTCTATATTTCACTTCAAGATGATTTAATGAGAAGATTTCAAGGTGAAAGAATTGAATCAATAATGAATAAACTGAATCTTCCAGATGAAGAACGAATAGAACAATCAATGGTCACTAAAAGTATAGAAAGAGCGCAAGCGCAGGTTGAATCACTCAATTTCGAAATCAGAAAAAATGTACTTAAATTCGATCAAGTTCTAAATCAACAAAGAGAAGTTATTTACAAATGGAGAAGACAACTTCTTAGGTCAGATAGTATTGAAAATTTAATTTCGGAATGGTTTGATGATGTTGTCAGCACAATTTCAAATAATATTGAACTACATAAAAAAAATTATGAAAACTTAGAGCATTTTAACCAATTAATTTCTGATGAACTAAGTAATTTATTAAGTGATGGAGTTAAAAAAGAATTTGTAAGAAATATCGAAATCAATGATCAATTGCAAATTGATCATGAGCTGGAGAATCTTTTTAATAATAATGAATCACAAGACTCTGATACATTTTGGAAATTAGCAAGAGGTTCATCTTTGTCATTTGTTGACCAATCTTGGAAGGATCATTTAGCTGAAATGGATTATTTAAGATCTGGAATTGGACTAAGGGCAATGGGTCAAAGAGATCCGCTTGTTGAGTATCAAAATGAGGGATATACACTTTTTGAGGATTTAATAGAGAATGTTAAATTTTCAGTAATCAGAATTCTTATGAATTTTGATAAAAGTTTTATCATACAAAATCAAGAAAACAAGGATAATGTAAAGACTACACAAATAATTAAAGATAAGATTGGTAGGAATGATCCTTGCTATTGTGGTTCAGGTATAAAATATAAAAAATGCGGAATGGTTGATAAATGTATAAAGAAATCTTAAGTAAAGTTAACACTTTTAATGAAAGATTGATTTCAGCAAAGGGGTATCTTTGACTTTGAAAACAAAAAAAAGAAGCTTGATCAATTAAACCTTGAGATAAATAAAAAAGGATTCTGGGACAATCCGCAGTATGCCCAAAAGGTATCAATTGAAGCTTCTACTATAGAAAAATTGATAACATCTTTAAGCAGTTTAGAAAATGACCTCAAAGAGCTTAAAGAATTAATTGAGCTTACTGAAGAAGAAAATATCAATGAAGAAGACTATCAAGATGAAATAAACAAATTAGAAAATATGATTGAGGAGATTGAAGACGAAGCACTTTATTTCGATAAGTATGATGACTTGAATGCAGTTTTGACTATTAATGCAGGTGCTGGTGGAGTTGATGCTCATGATTGGGCTGAGATGCTTTTAAGAATGTATACAAGACACCTTTCGAGTAATAATATAGATCATCAAATTGAAGAAATATCTCAGGGCGAAGAAGCGGGAATTAAGTCAGCATCTATAAGAATCAATGGATTTAGAGCATATGCAAATTTAGAGAGTGAAAGAGGAGTTCATAGATTAGTAAGAATTAGCCCTTTTGATAGTAATAAAAGGAGACACACTAGCTTTGCCGGAGTAGATGTAATTCCTTTAATTGAAAATAATGACGAAATTAATATCCAAGATGATGAAATAAGAATTGATGTTTATAGATCTTCTGGAGCAGGAGGGCAGCATGTAAATACTACAGATTCAGCTGTACGAATTACACATATTGCTACTGGAATAGTTGTGGCTTGTCAGGCAGAAAGATCTCAGCTTCAAAATAAAACAAGAGCATTAGAACTTTTAAAGACAAAATTATTATTAAAAAAAAGAGAAGATGAATTGAAAAAATTGAATGAAATAAGAGGAGATCAGCACGAGGCTGGATGGGGCAGGCAAATTAGGTCTTATGTACTTCAACCATATCAGCAAGTAAAAGATGCTAGAAACAGTGTTGAGGTAGGCAATGTACAGAATGTTCTTGATGGAGATATTTCCATATTTATTAAAGAGTACCTAAAATGGCGTAGACAGGGAATAAATGATTAAGTTAGATAATGTTTCATTAGTATTTCAAGGTGGAAGTGTTGCACTTTCAAATATAAGTACGACTATAAACGAAGGAGAATTCGTTTATCTTGTTGGTCATTCTGGAAGTGGAAAGTCTTCTTTTCTTAAACTTTTATATAAGGAGTACATTTCTACAAAAGGAAGTATTGAAGTTGCAGGACTCGATGTTGTACAACTGCCTAGATGGAAGACACCACTGTTAAGAAGAAAACTTGGAATTGTCACTCAAGAGCCTCAACTATTAGAGAAGAGAAATACCTACGAAAATATAGCTTTTGCTTTAGAAGTTATGGGCACTCCAAATGATGAGATTGAATCTAAAACAAATACCTTATTAGATCTTGTCGAGCTTAATGAAAATGCTTTTAAATATCCTGACCAACTTTCTGGTGGTGAACAAACAAGAGTAAGTATTGCAAGGTCATTAGCTAACAATCCACTTGTACTTTTATGTGATGAGCCTACAGGTAATCTTGATCCTGAATTGAGTATCCAGATAGTTTCTTTACTTGAAAAAATTAACAGAGCTGGAACAACAGTAGTTATGGCTACCCATGATTCTTCAATCGTGAATAGAAGAAAAAAACGAGTTATTGAACTTGCAAACGGAAAAATTGCTAGAGATGAAAGTGAAGGAAGTTATATTCTTAGGTAAATCATGAACAAATTTTCATATGTAATAAAAAATACAATTCTAAATATGAGAAGAACTCCTTTATTGGTTTTTGCAACAATAATTGCTGTATTGGTATCTAGCTTTTTAGTTTTTACAACCCTTTCAGCCAGATCTATTGTTCAAAACAACACAGTTAGATGGCAAAATGGTACACATGTTGTAATTTTTCTTGATGACAGGGTTACCACTACAGCACATAAACAATTACAAGAGTCACTAGAAACTTACCCAGAGATTAGAACTGTTGAATATTTTACTAAATCTGAAGCAGAGGAAGAATTTAAAATATTATTCAAAGATCAACCAGAATTATTAAGTGAAGTAGATTATGAAAAACTACCTTCGTCTTTAAGGGTAAATCTTAATGATCCATCTGATTATGAATTAATAATTGAGAGGATGGATGGTAATCCAGCAGTTAAGGAAATAAGGACAAGTGGTGAAGCAATAGAAAGATTATTAAGCTTGACCAATACCTTAGTAATTTCAGCATCAACATTTGCATTACTTATAGGTTTTGCAGCATTCATTCTTATTATCAATACATTAAGGCTTGCTGCGTATTCGAAGAAAAAAGAAATAAAAATAATGAGATTAGTTGGTGCATCTTCGACTTACATTAGATTGCCATTTATCTTCGAAGCAGTTTTCGAATCTTTAATTGGAACTAGTATTGCTGTTGGTCTTGGGTGGGGAATAATTGAGTATTCTAAAAATTCGATAGTAGCTGAAAGCATTTTCGACATAACAATTTCTGATAGTTATTTAATTTACTTAACTTTGGTTCTACTATTGTCCTCAATAATTTTTGGATTGTTTGCTTCTTTTGTGGGTATAAGGAAAGTATTAAATGATTAGAAGGTTTCTAACTCTTTCACTGCCAATATTTCTAGTTTTGACTTTAATGTTTCCAACAAATTCAATGGCTATAACTGCAGAGGATAGATTGATAGAAGTTGAAAGACAACTTCAGGCAATCGCTGAGCAAATCAGCAACTACGAAGGTCAACTTACTGATCTTGAAAATGCTATTTTGGAAAACGATAAAGATTTGCAACAAGTCAACCAAGAACTTGCAGAAGTACAATCAAGGCTATCTGCTGCTGAAAGGGAATTAGAAAAAGCATTAGAAAATTACGACGGAACTTTAAATGACTTGGCTGAAGTTCAGCAGACTATTGTTCAAGAACAAACAAAACTTGGAAAAATTAAAAATGAAATATCTAATGTATCTGACGAATTGTTTGAAACTCAAAAAAACTTGGTAGAAGCAGATGATAAGTTACAAGAACAAGCTGTAAGCCTCTACATTAATGGTGTTATGAGTCCTACAACAGCATTGTTTGTGGAATTAAACGAATTATCAAGGTTTTTAGTTGCCCTAGGATATGCCTCTACAATTGTTGACTCTGCTTATGAGATCGTTGAACAACTAAATGCTTTAAAAAATCTTGCTTCAACTCAGACAGTATTTTTGACTGAAAGAGAAGAAGAAAGAGAAGAAATAGTTAATCTCTTACAAAATGAGGAAACAAGAAAAACTGAAATTTCTATTGAAGCTGAAGAATTTGCTGAAGAAGTAGAAGAGAAAAAAGAAACTGTAGAAAGAGAGAAAAGGCAAGTTGAGGCTAAAAAATCTCAGGTTCTTAGAGCTAGGCAAAATGCTCAAAGTTTATTAAATCAAGCTAATAAAGAATTAGAAAAGCTAGATAAAGAACATGCTGATTTAGAAAAACTTGAAGATGCAATCCAGGCAGATATAGAAAGGCTAAGTAGTGTAGGAGGTGTTGCGCCAAACAAACTAAGTTGGCCTGTAACAACGGGATATGTCTCTAGTGGATACAAATGGAGAAGGCTCGGAGGAACAACTAGTTTTCATGGTGCTATAGATATAGCAGCAAGTAGAGGCACGCCAATTAAAGCTGCTGCAGGTGGTGTAGTTATTCTTGCAAGATATTACGGTCTAGCTGGAAGGACTGTATTCATCGATCATGGCGGAGGAATGACAACTTTATATTTCCATATGGATAAAATTTTAGTTTCAGTTGGTCAAACTGTAGTGACAGGTGACCAAATTGGAACAGTTGGCTCTACAGGTCGTTCTACAGGACCACATTTACACTTTGAAGTACGATTAAAAAATCCAAGTTCGGCTAACTGCTCACTACCATATCTTGATCCAACTTCTAGAGGTAGAGTAAATCCTTATTGTTTTCTAGATTGATGAAAGTATTTGCAGAAAATAGAAAAGCGAGAAATTCTTATGAATTTCAAGAGTTTTATGAAGCTGGAATTGTCTTAACTGGTCCAGAAACTAAGAGTGTCAGAACTGGTGCGGTTTCAATTGTTGACGCATTCGCAATAATTGAAAATGAGGAAGCATTTCTTATGGAAATGAACATTGAGCCATATAAATATGCGGATCAAACAGATTACAATCCAAAAAATCAAAGAAAACTTTTACTTCACAAAGGTGAGATAAAAAAACTAATAGGTTTAACTTCCCAAAAAGGATTTACATTAATCGCTACAAAAATTTTTGAAAAAAATGGGTATATAAAAGTTGAGCTTGCTCTTGCTAGAGGTAAAAAAGACTACGATAAAAGAAAAAAACTTATTGAAAAACAGCATAAAAAAGAAATTAAAAACTATTAAAAACTTTCTCAGTACCTACTCTAACGTCACAAACACCTTCAAAATTTCCGTCATCCTTTTTATAAATAATTGAAATAGGACCATAAGCTTTGTTAAGTTTATTTTCTACTTCAACTTTATGCCCTTTTTTAAGTAAAATTTCTAAATCTTCATTATTAATTTTTTCGAATCTTAATTTTGATATCGTTTCACTAGAAAAATTTTCTATAACCCATCTGGGTTCTTTAATTATTTTTTCAAAAGAATCTGATTTTCGAATATAAGGCAGTATTGTTTGAATTAATAGTTGAGGTTGGTATCTTCCTCCTCTGGTGCCAGCTATAAATTCTAAATTTCCATTTTTAGACCAAATTGTTGGTGAAAGAGTATGAAGCGGTTTTCTTCCCGGTGTTAAATAATTTGGGTGTTTTGAGTCTAGATTAAATCCACATCCTCTGTTGTGTAGGAAAAATCCAAAACTTCCTACACCTATCCTGCTCCCAATTCCGTGAAAATTAGATTGTATAAGTGATACTCCTAATCCGTCTTTATCAATTGTGTTCATATATGCTGTTCCTCCACCATGTGGTTTAGGAAAATCAAATTTTTCGGAATGATTTGGGTTGAATAGCTTTATTTTTTCTTGTAAGTAATCTATATCAACGCCTTTAAAATCTTTTATATTTTTTCCATAATCGTAAGTAATACTGTCTCGATCTGCGGCAAGAATTCTGTATGTCTCAATAATTTTATGTATATCATCGTTCTCAGTATCTAACATCTCAATTGCTTTCAACGTTGATAAAGTTAGGTAACCCTGAGTATGTGGAGGTGATGTCCAGCCATCAAACCCATAAATATTTGTATGCAGAGGCTTTTTCCATTCAGCTTTATAATTTCTTAAATCATCCAGTGATAAAATTCCATTGACACTTGAAGAGATCGATTTTGAAATTTCACTATCATAAAAATATTCAAGGCCATTGGTTTTTAATTGCTCTAGAGTCTTTCCTAATTGAGGACGCCTTATCACCTTACCTTTTTCAAAAGGCTGGTTATCTCTGTAAAACCCATATCCAGATGCCTGTCCGCTGAGTTCCTCTTTATGTATAGTTAGAGAATTATAAAGTTCTTCGTTGATTTCAAAACCCTCGTGACATAAATCTATTCCTAGATCTAAAATTTCCTCTACTTTTAAATTGCCATATTTTTTACTGAGCTCTATCCATCCTGCAACTGCACCTGGAACAGTTACAGATAATGGATGATTTAATGGTATTGACTCCATATTTTGCAAATCATCAGGATTTGCAAAAGTACCAGCATATCCGGAAGCGTCTAGAAAATCGGGTTCATTTTTTGATGGATCCCAAACTAGCGCAAATAGGTCTCCACCAATACCACAAGTTTCTGGTGCTACGATACCTTGAATAAGATTAGTTGCAATAGCAGCATCAACTGCATTTCCACCTTTGTTATATATTTGAGAAGCAATATCTGTAGATAAATAGTGAGGTGAGACGATTATGTTATTCATAGTGATAATTATAAGTAATTTTTACTATATATTTCCTTTTGAAAGTTACTCGTATAAATTCAACAACTATAAACTTATAAAACAATAAGGAGTGAATTAATGAAAGATATAAATGCACAAGAATATAGCGAATTACTTAATTCCGATTCGCCAGTTGTTATTGATTTTCACGCAACATGGTGTGGTCCATGCAAAGTTTTAAGTCCAATCCTTGAAGAGTTATCAAGTGAAGTTGAGGGAGTCGAGTTTGTTAAGCTTGACGTCGATCAACATCCAGATATCGCTGGAGCCAATGGAGTTATGGGAGTACCAACAGTAGTTATGTTAAAAGGCGGAGAAGTCAAAGAACGTTTTGTTGGTGTACAGCCAAAAGAAGTAATTAAAGAAAAAGTTTCCGCTTTAATCTAAGTTGCTTCGAGTAGTTTTATTTTTACAAGTCTTAACCTTATCTCTATTAATAGGTGCAGGGATTTATTTTTACAATTATGTGCAGGTAATCAATTCTGAAATTGAGACTGTGATGTCTGTAATTCAAGATATTCAAGCATTACTTCCAAAACTAAACGCTACTGCAGATGCTGTTTCTTCACTACAATTACAATTTGGAGAAGCATTTAAAACTCTAAGTGATCTGTCATTATTTTTTAATAACTTTCTTGAGTTATTTAGTCAATTACAAGGAAATTCCTAGATATGAATATTAAATTCTATACAACTGACTGGTGTGGTGATTGTGTACGATCTAAAGCTTTACTTAACAAGTTGAATGTAGATTTCGAAGAAATCAATGTAGATATCAACTCAGAAGCAAATGAATACATAACAAAATTACAAAACAACCAGAGAAGAATCCCAACTATTGTATTTGAGGACGATACTTTTCTAGTTGAGCCATCTGATGTTGAATTGGAGTTAAAACTAAAACAATTAAATTACATTTAACCTTTATTGTTAAAACTTTGTTAATTAACCATATGAATTCATACTTCAGATAGAATTACATTTAATTTAATTGGTATTCATGGTTGATAATAGAACGAATGATTTTGAAATATTTATAAATGATATTTTAGATAATACAGGAAAAATTGCTCTGAAATATTTTCGTGATATAAAAGATTTGTCACTCAAAAGAGATATGAGTCCAGTAACCAAGGCAGATAAAGAGATAGAAAAATATATTAGAACACAAATTCTTAATCATTACCCAAATCACAATATTGTTGGAGAAGAATATAAAGAGGTTATTGGTACAGAAAACATCACTTGGTACATTGATCCTATTGATGGAACTAGGAGCTTTTTAGCTGGTAAACATGATTTTGGTACTTTAATTTCATTAGTCATTGAAGATCAGTTAGTTGCAGGAGTTATAGATTGTCCGGCCTTAAGCGAAAGATGGTCTTCATTCCAACCTGACCTTACAAAAGTAAATAACCAGCCAACTATCTGTAAATCTGTTGAAAAATTAGAAGATGCAGTAATGGCCACAACCTCTAGTCATGAATTTGGAATGAAAAAATGGAGAGCTTACCAGTCGCTAGAACAATCTGTAAAAGTAACTACTACTGGTAGTGATTGTTATAACTATGGACTTCTAGCCAGTGGTCATATAGATATTGTCGCTGAGCGACTATCTTTTCCACATGATTATTTGCCACTAATTAAAATTGTTGAGGGCGCTGGTGGTATCATGACAGATTGGGAGGGTAAAAAATTAAATTTTGATGAAAGCAATGTTTATGTACTTGCATCTGCATCAAAGCAAATTCACGAACAGGCATTATCAAAACTTCAATAAATAAAATGAAAATACTTATCTGTGATAATTTAAACCAACAAGTTTATAAAGAGCTCGAAACAATTGGGGATTGTTTTGACATATCTAAATCTGCATCAAAAGATGAAGACTTAGCTAATCATATAAAAGATAGTGAAATTGTAGTAATACGGAGTGCTACAAAATTAACAAAAGAAGTTTTAGACGAAGCAGAACAACTAAAAATAATAGCTAGGTGTGGTGTTGGGATAGATAATGTTGATTTAGATTTTGCAAAATCTAAAAACATTTTTGTTACTAATGCTCCCTCAGCTAATTTAATATCTGTTGTTGAGTTAACAGTTGCTTTAATAATTAGTGCATCTAGAAAATTAAGCCTTGCTGATTCGCATCTTAAGAAAGGTGAATGGAACAGATCTGAATTTCTAGGCTATGAACTTTATGGAAAAACACTAGGAATAGTTGGCTTTGGTAAAGCTGGTCGTTTAGTCGCAGATAGAATGAAAAGTTTTGGTATGTCAATTGTATTTTATGATCCATATGTTACGGATTGGAATGGTTCAGAAGAAAGTGTCGAGCTTGATGACTTACTAAGAACTGCAGATGTAGTATCAATTCATGTAATTAAGACTAAAGATACAGAAAATTTGATTTCTAAGGATATGCTAGATTTACTCAAACCCAGTTCAATAATTGTAAATACTTCAAGAGGTGGTGTTTTGGACGAAGATTATTTATTTGAACTCTTAGAATCAGAGAAAATTTTTGGAGCTGGGCTGGATGTATATTCAAATGAACCTCCAGAAAATGTAGATCGATATAATGGCTTAAATCTAGTTACCACTCCACACATCGGTGCATCTACAAATGAAGCTCAACTTAAAGCGGGTTTAGAAACTATTGAAAATATAAAAAAAATTTTAGCTGGGGATGAATCTGTAGCTCTTTAAATTTTAAAAAAACTGTTGTAATAAAAACAAAACAACACGATAATAAAATAACAATTTAGTTATTTAGGCTGGCACCAATAAAATTAACTAATCATCAAAATTGGCTTTTATAATTTCGTAAATTGGCCAACCATATGGAACACATCCATCAGTACCTTTACTTTGTTGCATCATTACTGGTGCAATAGCACCTTCTTTAGGACAACTTGTGTGCCCCCAGCCTAAAATATGGCCAGTTTCATGATTGATAAGATACAATCTGTAAGTTTCTAAATCTCTTAAAAAATCCCTAGCACCATTTTTCCATCTAAAGTCATTGATAACTATTTCTCTTTCATTTCTACATGAATATATCCCATTTGTTTGCAAGGGGTAACAAAGTTCGTCAGTAGTTTCAGGAGAAGCAAATATATATACGAAATCACTATCTTCAACATTTGTGTGATAAAAGCCTTTATCAGTTACGTTTATCCAGCCTTTTTCATGATTCAATATCAAATCTAATAACTTTTTTATGCACTCAGGGTCGATATTTAAAGAAGATTCAACCTTTATTCCAAAATTAAACTTTTTGTCATCTCTTGTATTTATAGTTTCAACTTCAATAAGTTCAGGACTCTCTATAGGATCTTCTAAATTCTCTAGATAACAACCATTTTTCAGATCTTCTGTTTCCAACTCTTTGGATTTTGTAACAGATTCGTCCGATAAAAATATAGATGTAATATTTTCATCTTGATTTTCTTTGATTCTTATTACTTCCTCAACTTCTTTTAATTGTGAGGTAAAGAAATTTACTTTCTCATTAATTGTTAAAGTTGAAACAATATACAAAAATGTATCTTCATCTATATTGGCATAATTATTTTTAAAATAATTCAAAGAGTATTCATAATGTTCAAGGTAAGCGTCTCTTTTACTATCGATAATTTTTAATGAATTTTCCCATTCTGAAAGACACTCTCTTGTTAAGCTGAACCAATTTCCTGTTATGTAACATAAGTCACTTATAGACTCCAGCGAAGATGTTGTTTCTTTTTCAAAATCAAAACTTGGATAAGCATATTTTTCGATTTTAACTACAGGAGATGTTGTTGTGGTAGCTTCAAATAATGTTGTTTGAGTTACCTCTACACTCTCTTCAGAATCATTATTGTTAAAAAGGTTTATACCAAATACACTTACGGAAATTAAAAATACAAAAAGGAGTAAGCCTTTAGTGTTTTGTTGCATATATATATGTTATAAGTACTTTAAATTCTTACAAGGTACTTTATTTTTTATAACCTTTTTCGTCAATAAATTCCTCAGGCTCTAAACCAAGTCCATCGGCAACTCTATTGATGTAGTTAAAGTAGGAAATTACTTGAACTATTTCTGATATTGCTTTGTCATCAAAATTATTTTTTTGTAATTCTTTGTAATCCAATTGTGTTATTTCACCCGGTTTCAAAGTCAATTTTTCCGCAAAATTACATAAAGCGATTTGTTCTTTTGTTAAGCTGCTTGTTTTCCAGTCTTTAGCAATCTCATCAACTAATTTTTGGTCTTTTGTCTCCGACCGGAGATCATATAAGTGTGCTCGTATTCAATATTCACATTCATTGGAAATTGAAGTGATTACTGCAAGTAATTCTCTATCAAAACGAGAGATTTCTAAACTTCCAAACATTGTTGAATTATATAAACGCATTGAATCTCTTAAAATTTCTGGGGTTTGAGATTGAATTGTCAGTATGTTCCAAATTCTTCCAGCTCTTCTCATGCCTTTCTCATACTCTTTTTTAAGAAGACCAGTAGAGTCCTGAAATTTGAACAATTTAATAAATGCCATATTAATAATTTTTACTTAAAATAAGGGTGTATGCAACTTCCAAATGAACTTAAACAAGCAATTGATAATAATGCATTCTGTTCAATAGCTACAAAAATTAATGAAAATGAGATTCAGAATCATCTAATGTGGGTTGATTACAAAGACTTATAAGCGGACAAAGGATATTACCTGGGAACAAGCAGGCATTAAATCTAGAGAAATATGGGAAGTTGAAGTAAGTAAAATTTTATCTATGGTGAGCAGACCTCAGGCAAAATCAGCTTCAGAGTAAAACTTTAAAAAAGGATTGTTCTCAAAAGATTCCTGATCTACTCCTAGAAATTCTTTAATTAAATTTTCTGCATTTAATGAGATATCCCCACCTCTAGATTCGGTGTGTCCTGATTTTCTAAATAAATCTTCGGGAATTTTTTTCATAAATCTTTTAAAGTTTTCCTCGGATATTCTTAGATGCTTTGCAAGTGATAGTTCTACTTTTACTGATTGCGGTAAGACATTGCAACTAAATACATATAGAGAAGCAAACATAGCCCAATCTAGCGGTGAGGGTCTTCTGCCTTTTTCAAAAACTGTAAAATCGTAATCAGGGAAATATTTATAAGGAGAGTAGGCTAATCCGGACTTGTCAGATAAAACTTTATAAATATATCGATCAAGTAACTTAATATCCATATTTGGAATGTTATTTTCAATCGTTAATTTACCAATTTGGAATTCACTCTCAGAAGGATGGATAACTAACTTACTAATTACAATTTTTCCAAAATAGTTTTCTATATCTACATCAATTTGAATATTTTTTGGTATAAAAATTAACCCATCATTATCACTTGAATCAATTACTACTTGTAATTGTTCATTTAGTTCAAAGCTATTGTTATTAATTTTCATATTTTAAATAATCTAATTCTCAAGTATAATTTTAGAACTAATACAACTGTATGGGGGTGAACTGGCTTCGACTTTGAAGCGAGTCTCTCAGTAGCGAGTCGAGGGTCCTAGGGCCTCGTAAAAAACGTAGGAAAACAATATAACTGCCAAACCTAAGTTGGCTTTAGCAGCCTAACCGCTGCTCGTCACCTATCGGGGCTCCCACCTCGGATAGCAATGGCGTCGAAATGTGGGATGCTGAGTTGGGTTACCGACTGACTCTTAAGATTTAGGTAAACCTGTTAGGTTATAGGTTCCGATGACTTGCCTAACAGTAAACCATCGGATGCACTCGGAGAAGCTGTTTGATAGCTTGGAAGGACCGGGGTTCGACTCCCCGCACCTCCACCAATGAATAAAATATATGATGTTGCAATTGTAGGGGCTGGTATTGTTGGTCTCTCAACGGCTCTAAAATTACAAGAACAAGGTAAAAATGTTCTTGTATTAGATAAAGAAAAATCTCCAGGAACCCACCAGTCTGGTAGAAACTCAGGAGTTATTCATTCTGGAATTTATTACAAACCTCAATCTTTCAAATCAAATCTTTGTATTAGAGGCAGAGAATTATTAATTGATTTTATGAATTCGGAAAACATCCCATTCAGAATTGAAGGAAAAATTGTAGTCGACCATGATATAGAGAAAATTACCCATTTAAACAATAGAGCTAAAGAGCTCAACATGGATGGTGTAAGACCTTTGGAAAGAAATGAGATACTAGATTTAGAACCAAATTGTAAATTTGAATCAGCATTATATGTTCCTCAGGCTGGAGTAGTTGACTATAAGGTAGTAACAGAGANNTACCATTTTTGGGAATTCATCTTACCAAAACAGTTGATGGTCAAATTGAAGCTGGTCCAAATGCAGTTTTAGCATTTGCTAAAGAGGGCTATAAATGGAGCAACATCAATGTTTTTGAATTTAGTAAAACAATTTCATACAAAGGAATGTGGAAGCTAGGCAAGAAATACTTTGGTACAGGAATTTCTGAGATGTATAGATCTTTAAATAAGAGAGTATTTCTAAAGGAAATATTAAATTATATTCCTAATGTTGAGTTAAAAGATTTAGAACCCCGAGTAGCTGGAGTGAGGGCGCAAGCTGTAAGTTCTAACGGAGACTTGATTGACGATTTTGTTTTTGAAGAGGGTAATAATTCTCTTCATGTTCTAAATGCACCAAGCCCTGCAGCAACAGCTTCTCTAGCTATTGGTGAGTATATTGCAGAAAAGGTTAACTAATTTTTTCTCCTGTTTGAACTGACCATAGCTTTGAGTAAACCCCATTAATTTCTAAAAGGCTTTCGTGATTTCCAGATTCAACAACTTTACCTTCTTCTAAAACGTAAATAATTTCAGCATTTCTTATAGTGGATAAACGATGCGCTATTGCAATAACAGTCCTTCCTTCTTTTAAGGTATTAATAGACCTCTGTATTGCAGCTTCAGTTTCATTATCAACGGCTGAAGTTGCTTCATCTAAAATTAATATTTCTGGATTTTTTAGTATTGCTCTTGCTATTGAGATTCTTTGCCTTTGCCCACCTGATAGCTTTTGCCCTCTTTCTCCAACGATTGTATTTTCTTTATTAGGCAATAGATTTATAAATTTGTCAGACTCTGAAAGTTTTGCTGCTTCCCAAACTTCTTCATCTTTTGCATCTAGATTTCCGTATGCAATATTTTCAAAAACTGTACCTTCAAATAAGAATATATCTTGGCTTACCAATCCGATTTTATTTCTCAAACTGTCTAGTTCTAAATCTCTTATATTCTTACCATCAAATTTAATTTCTCCAGAAGTTGAATCATATAATCTCAAAATAAGTTTTATTAGAGTAGATTTACCAGAACCTGTACTTCCAACAATCGCTGTAGTTTGACCTTTATTAATGTCTATAGAAATATCATTTAAAACTGGAAAATTTTTTACGTATTCAAAATTTAAATTTGATATCTCAATTTTCTTATTAAAACTTGTGAGCTTTTCGTTTCCATTATCGATTGTGGGTGTAGTATTTTTTAAATTTATTATTCGTCTAAATGACGCCATTGCTTTTTGATATGAATCAAAAATCACTCCGAGTTCAGTTAATGGCCACAATAATCTCTGTGTTATAAATAGCATTACTGAATAGGTTGCTACTTTAATTTCTCCGTCTAGGGCTAAGAAACCACCAATTAAAAGTGTCGCTGTAAATCCAAATAGTATTGCAATTCGAATTATGGGAATAAATGCTGCAGATAGTCTTATTGCATGATAATTTGCACTTTTAACCTCATTTGATGAAAGAGTTATTCTTTCGCTTTCTTTTTTTTCTCTGTTAAAACTTTTTACTGTGAGTATTCCTGTAATAGAGTTCGAAAGATTGGCATTTAAATTTTCTATATCATTTCGAATCTTTGTATACCTTTCTGCAATTCTGTTAGTGAATCTAAGTGAGCCAAAAATAATAATTGGAATGGGTATGAAGGCAAACACAGCAACCAGTGGTGAAATATATAAGAATGTTCCACCAATAACAAGAACGGTTGTAGCAGTTTGAACTAGCCTGTTTGCACCGTTATCTAAGAAAGTCTCTAGTTGATTTACATCATCATTAAGGATTGCCATCAACCTTCCAGAAGATTTATTTTCAAAAAACGCCAAATCAAGACCGAGGACATTGTTAAAGGCATCTGTTCGTAAAGAATGTTCAATATCTTGGGAGATGTTTCTCCAAGTTACAGCCGCAATATAATCGAATGCTGATTCGAGTCCCCATATTATAAACGTTAAGACGGCGAGTATAATTAATTGCTGTCTTCTGTCGCTGTATCCAAGATTTCCTATAAAGGAATCAGATCCTTCCACCACTATATCTATTGCAATACCAATCAAAACAGGAGGAGCTAGGTCAAATATTTTATTTAGTATTGAATAAACTATTCCTCTACGAACCTTAGTGTCTTGCTCAAGTGCGTAGTTAAATAAATCTTTTAAATTATTTTCTTTCATAAAGTTTTTTATTATTTACTAATCTTATTTATTCCATCTCTAATTTCTTTTAGCAATAATACCTCTTTTGATTCTGCAGCTACTGCTTCAGTTTCTTCATCAGAAACAATGTCTTCAAAATGGTTGTAAGCTTTTATTACTAAAAACATTACAAAGGCAATAATTGTATAGTTAATGACTTCCCCTAAAAAAGCTCCAAAAGAGCCTGCAGACGTACCAGATGCAGGATCTATATCTCCAAACATTCCTAGCTTATCTAAATTAGGAAGATTTATTATTAAACCAATCAATGGCTCAACTAATCTCTTGGTAAAAACATCAACCAATGACTTAAAAGAAGCACCCATAACGAACGCTACTCCAAGTTCAACAACATTCCCTCTATTGATAAAATCTCTAAATTCTTTAATCAAAATTCCTCCAATTGTTTTTATAAATAATAGAATACATGTAATCTAATAACCTATGAGAAAATTTTTACTTACTTTATTGTGTTTAGTTTTAATATCCTGCTCATCTGGAACTACTGAAGAATCTGTTTCTGAAACCCAAGCAGAAGAAACTACAACTACTGAAAGTACCACTACTACATCTACCTCTACAACAACAACTGTTTATGAAGAGCCTCCGTTTGCAATTGATGAGTTTGGGCTAGAGATTCAAGAACCGCCGACGGAAATCAAAGAGCAATTAGCTGAATTAATGAAATTTATTGAGAGAAGAATAGGTTTAGAGTTTATCGAAGAACCTCTCTATGATTTTTATACTCTTAATGATTATCAAGAATACAATGCTCTTTCGTTTCTAGATGATTTTGAAGAAGATTATGAAGAGGGTGAGTGGGAAAGAGCTGTACTTTCAGAGAATATGTGGGGTTTAAATGATTTCACAGCTGACCAACTTTTAAATTTACAAGTAGAATTCCAACGCTGTTTTTCTGCTGGTTCATACAACTTATTAGATAAAACACTAAGAGTTCCTATAAAATCAGGTCAAAAAAAGCTTAATTTTTATGAACAGAGAGTAGTAGTTCATGAACTTGTCCATTCTTTACAGGGTATGCATTTTGAGGTATCTGAATGGTATCAAGAAATGGATGATTTAGATGATTTCTCTAACTATCCAGGAATTAGAGCGCTAATGGAGGCTCAAGCTGAGTGGGTCGAAGCAAAATGGGTTGATAGTTTAGATGCATATGACCGTCAAACTATGCAAGCACAGATTCCAAATATTTCCTGCAGGGTTCAGCTTCCAAATTATTTTTATATACCTTCAGACTTGTATTACACCTATGGTCCAATACTTTCAAGAGAAATTATCAATAAAGGAAAAATGGCAGCTTTAAATGACGCGCTAGGTGAGTATAAAAGAACTGGCTTAACAAACCTCCCAACTTCAGAGCAGATATATTCCTCTGAAAAGTATTTTGCTAACGAAAGATATGATGTCATCGAAATTGCTGATGTTGAAATTAATAATTTTGAGTTAATAGATGAAGGTACAATTGGATCTTTGGACCTAGTTTATCTCTTGCAAGACACCATTGGACCTATCCCTGCAATTACTGCTGCAGTTGGAATCGGGGGAGGTTCATGGAAAGACTACGTTGATTCATCTGGCAATTTAGTAATGACTGTAAAAATAAGTGGCGACACTTCTGCAGACCTTGATGAAATATATGATGCATATATTTTATGGGGAGATACCCAAAAAAGATTTACAGAAGTAGTTGAACAGTACAACGGAGTTATTTATAAAGGCTCAACTAACGTATGGATTTCAAAGCAAAATGGTTTTGTAAAATTGGTCCTTTCTCAAGACATAAATATTATTGATGAAATCTCATCACAGCTTGGTGATCTATAAACAAAGTGGGTACTCTATACATTTGCCCAACCCCAATTGGAAATTTAGACGATGTATCACAAAGACTCATTGATGTATTAAACAATGTCGATTTAATTTATTGTGAGGATACAAGACGTGCAAAAAAACTTTTAAATCATTTTGGTATCGAAACAGGAATAGAGTCCTATTTTATTGGGAATGAAGTCAATAAAATTGAAGATATCAAAAGTCATTTAGGAAATAATTTAAACCTAGCTCTTATTTCTGATGCAGGTACGCCTTTAATTTCCGATCCAGGTAATAAATTAGTAGAAATAATAATCAAGGAAGGATTTAGAGTTGAATCAATACCCGGTCCCTCAAGTGTGCTAGTAGCTTTGACTCTTTCTGGATTCGACATTTCAAATTTTCAATTTTTAGGATTTATACCTAAATCAGGAAAAGAAAAAAGCGAATTTTTAACAAAGTTATTAAATGCTCAAATGCCAAGTGTCTGTTTTACCTCTCCAAAACGTGTAATAAAAGATCTTGATTATTTTGAAAAAAATGGATTGAATTCACAAATAACAGTTTGTAGGGAATTAACAAAAAAATTTGAAACAATTCACCGAGGCGATATCGCAGAAGTAAAAGAAAAGCTTAGCTCAGATAATCTCAAAGGTGAAATAACGCTCGTCATCGCACCTAGTGAATTAAATACAAATGTAAATTTTGAACTAGATTCTGCATTAAAAATATTATTAGATAATGGTGTTCCTAAAAGAGATTTAGCAAAAGCAGTATCTCTAATTACTGACATTCCTACAAACGAAATATACGATAAAATTAAAGACTCTTAATATCGTTTATACAATTAGAACATAGAAATTTATCTTTGAGTTGATATGTAACATCTTTGGAGCCACATATAGAACAAGTTTGATAGCCCTTTGTAATTATTAACTTTTTATCTTCAACATACATTGAGATTTCACTATTAGCTTCAACATCAAGAGCTTTCCTAATAGATTTTGGAATTACAACCCTTCCAAGATTATCAATTTTACTTCTGTTACCTTTACTCATAAATGTATTTAATCCTATGCTTATATAGTAGTGAATAAAAATAAAACATTAGAGCAATTCAAATGGGTAGATACGCATTGTCATCTTCAGCTTTGGAGTAATGAAATCGATGAAAAGGACCTATTTAATCTAGAGTATGTAGTGATTCCAGGTGTTGATGTAGAGTCTTCATTAAAAGCAAAGCAAGTTTCTGATAGTTTAAAAAAATTGTCCTATTGGTCAGCAGGCTTGCATCCACATCAAGCCAGTGAATTTGAAACATTAAAAGAATCACTTGATACTTTATTTATCGAAGCAGACTTGATTGGCGAAACTGGACTTGATTACTATCGCAATTTATCATCAAAGGAAGATCAGATAAATAGCTTTCTTTACCACCTTGAAGTTGGTGAAAAGCTTTCTAAACCAGTAATTGTTCATTGCAGAGATAGTTTTTCTGATATTTATAAAATTCTTAGTGAGAGAGAAAGCAACAATAAAATTATTCTACATTCATGGACTGGGGGTAATAAGTGGACTAAAAAGTTTGCAGAACTTGGTGTTTATTTCTCTATATCTGGAATTGTAACGTACGACACTGCTCAAGATTTGCAACTAGCAGTTAATAATATCCCATTAAACAAAATTTTAGTTGAAACAGACATTCCTTATTTAGCTCCTGAACCTTATAAAGGACAAAAAAATAAACCGTCTTATATTATGTATACTGCTGAAAAAATTTCAAAAATATTAGATATATCTCTGAATGAGTTTTCAGAACTGACTAAAAAAAATACTGATAGATTATTATCTCGAGATTTAAATGAGTGAACAAGAATGGGTTGAAAAATTAGAATCAAAGCCAAATTATAAATTAGGCCAGAACTTTTTAATTGATTCAAATATATCAAGAAAAATTACAAAATTAGTTCAGGGACAATTAGCAGATCCAATAATTGAAGTTGGCCCTGGCACGGGATCTTTAACTAGTGAATTATTAAAAGACAATTACAGAATTAAAGCAGTAGAAATTGATGGGAATCTTGCAGAGATTCTAAATGAAAGATTTATTGATGTACCTAATCTAGAGATCTTCAATGAAGATGCAATGGAATTTGACTACACACAACTTCAAGGTCCTTGGTGGATTTTTGTATCGAATTTGCCTTACAATATCGGAACAAGATTGTTGGTTAAATTGATAACTGAAGTTCCTGTAATTCATAGATATGTTGTCATGGTTCAAAAAGAGGTGGGAGATAGAATTGTTGCGAATCCTGGTGGAAAAGAATATGGTGCTTTATCAGTCTTATTTAAATTATTTACTGAATCTAAGATTCAATTTGATGTTTCAAAAAATTGTTTCTATCCACCTCCAAAAATTACTTCATCTGTTCTGACTATTCAAAGAGAGACTATTTTGGATGAAGAAACAAGAATTCGAGCATTTGAAATATCCAAAATTGCTTTTCAACAAAAAAGAAAAAAAGTGAGAACATCACTCAAATCAATAATCTCTGAGGACCGTCTTGTTGAATTAGGAATAGACCCTAATAATCGCGCAAGTAATTTAACTCCTGAAAATTATTATGATATTGCAAAGGACATATTGTGAAAATATTATCTTCAGCAAAAATCAATCTTAATTTAAAAATTCATGATGGCCTACAAGATAATTATCACAAGATTGAATCAGATATTATTCCTGTTGGTATTTTTGATGAAATAGTAATTAAAGAAAGTCAAAAAGATCAGATTGTTTTTAATATTGACAAATTAAATTATGAGTTAACAACGATTCATAAATCTTTATCATTAATGAGAAAACTCAATCCTTCTTTTGATAAATCCTTTGAAATCAAAGTTGATAAGCAGATACCTATAGAATCTGGACTTGGTGGAGGAAGTTCAAACGGTGCAGCAATAATCAATTTCCTCTGTTCAAATTATGAATTATCAATGCCTTCTTACCATGATGTCGTGAAGCAAGTTGGAAGTGATGTTCCATTCTTTATAAATAAACAACCAGCAACTATATCAGGTATTGGTGAAAATGTCCTAAATCTAAATGACACTCCACCAATGAAAATCATTATTGCTGTTCCAAAAAACGGTTTGAGCACAAAAGAAGTCTTTGAAAAATATGACGAAATACAACCAAAGGACACTGAAAAGTATTCGTGGAATGGTATCTCACTTTTTAATGATCTCTGGAATATATCTACAGAAATCTACCCAGAACTTAATGCAATAAAACAAAATCTTGAAGAGAGATATAAAAAAAACTTTTTTATGTCCGGTAGTGGGTCGGCTCTTTTTTCATTGTTTGAAGAACATGAAGAGATTGAAGAAATAGATTCTGAAGAATTCAATCTTAAATATTTTTCAATAACTAAGAAAATTGATTGTAGTTTCTCTCAAAATGATGATTAGAATATATTTGCATAACAATTGGGGGATGGTGTAATTGGCAACACAATGGGTTTTGGTCCCATCGTTGAGGGTTCGAGTCCTTCTCCCCCAGCCATCAATTTTGAAATGAATGTATCAGGAGTAATATTAGCCGCAGGTAAAGGGACTAGAATGAAGTCCAATTTACCAAAAGTCTTACATTCTGTTTCAGGAAAAAAATTAATTTCATACGCTCTTGAGGTTATTGAGGATATAAATACTAAATATGTTGTAGTAGGGCATGAAGCTGAACAAGTAATGGAAGCTCTGCCAGAATCACTTAATTTTGTTATCCAAGAGGAGCAAAAAGGTACAGGACATGCAATTTCAATCTTGTTAGAGGATAAAAAATTTGCTAATGATACATCTGAATATATTCTTGTTCTTCCAGGCGATGTACCAATGATCAATAGCAATGATATTAAAAATTTAATTAAAAAAGTAACTGACTCAAGTTCAACTATAGGCTTTCTTACATCTAAGGTCTCTAATCCATTTGGATATGGAAGAGTCATTCAACAAGATAGACAAATTAAAATTGTTGAGGAAAAAGACTGCACAGAAGAAGAGAGGTTGGTTGATGAAATTAATTCAGGGATATATTGTTTTGAAAAAGAATTTCTCCTTGAGCAAATCAACAATTTGAATACCTCTAATGCGCAGGGAGAATTTTATATAACTGACTTAATAGGTATTGCAAATAATGAAAAAAAAGATATTGTTATAGTACAAGTAGAAGAAGATTCAATAAGAGGAATAAATTCTATGGGCCAACTAAATGAAGTTGAAGACGCTCTGTTAAAGCAAACAATACAACAATTCATGGACGAAGGTGTTTACTTTCAAGACCCAACTTCTACATACATAGATTCAACTGTAAAAATTTCTGCTGGAACAAAAGTTTACGCAAACAGTCATTTAAAAGGTGAAACGGAGATAGGTCCTGATTGTGAGATTGGACCAAATGCTCAAATTAATAATTCAAAAGTTGGCCAAGGTTCAAAAGTATTGAATTCAGTGGTAGACGATTCAATTATTGATGCTGGAGGTCAAATAGGACCTTTTGCCCACATTAGACCTGGTTCGGAACTAGGAGAGAATGTGAAGGTTGGAGCATTTGCTGAAACAAAAAAATCAAAAATTGGTAAAGGAAGTAAAATTCCTCATCTTGCATACGTTGGTGATGCAGAATTAGGAACAGGTGTAAACTTTTCTGCAGGAGCAATAACAGTTAATTACGATGGTAAAAATAAACATAAAACAGATATTGAAGACGGAGCTTTTATTGGATCAGATGTCATGCTTGTTGCTCCTGTAACAATTGGAAAAGAATCAATGATAGGTGCAGGTTCTGTAATTACAAAAGATGTTCCTTCAAAAGCATTAGGTATTGAAAGAAATGATCAAAAAAATATTGAAGGCTATATGGACAGAAAGAAAAAAAATGATTGAACAACCTGGCAAGAAAAAAATGCTTCTTTTTTCAGGTTCATCAAATGTTGAACTTGCGCAAAAAGTAGCTTCAAATCTTGGAACTGAGTTATCAGAAGTAGAGAGAAAAGAATTTGCTAGCGGTGAGATTTATTTGAGACTTGGTGAGAGTGTAAGAGGTGCAGACTGTTTTGTTATGCAAAGCCATTCTGGAGATATCAATAGAACAATTATGGAACAACTCCTCATGATAGATGCTTTAAAACGCGCTTCAGCAAAACGAATCACAGCTGTACTGCCTTTTTATCCTTACTCAAGACAAGATAAAAAAGCACTACCTAGAGAACCAATATCTGCAAGATTAATAAGCGATATGTATGTTGCTGCAGGAGTTAACAGAATGGTATCTATCGACTTACACACTCAGCAGATACAAGGGTTTGTCGATCAGCCATTTGATCATTTAACTGCTATGCCACTTTTTGTTGAATATTTTAAAGATAAATTTGATGGTCCAATTTCTATTATTTCGCCTGATGCAGGTGGAGTTAAGAGAGCAACTACATTTGCCAAACATCTTGATGCGTATGTAGGTTTTGTACATAAAAAAAGAGATCCAAAGATACATAATGAGGTAAAGTCTTTCACAATTATTGGTGAAGTTGAAGACAGACATGCAATCCTACTAGATGACATTATTGACACTGGAGGAACTATCGCAGCTGCTTCAAGAATTTTAAAAGAACGTGGAGCCTTATCTGTCAATGTTGCAGCAACACACGGTATATTTTCTGAGGGTTCAGTAGAAAAATTACAAGACGCTCCAGTAGATAAAATAGTCGTCACAGATACTTTGCTGCAGAATGGAAATCCTGAAAAATTAGGAAATGTTGAGTCCTTGAGTGTTTCTCCAATAATTGCAAATGCACTAACATCTATATTTACTGATGACTCAGTCTCAGCATTATTTATGGGTGAAAACGTTTTATAAGGAGTAAAAATGGCAGGAACTTTGAAAGCAAGAATTTATATGGTTGGATCAACCTCAGCTATAGAAGTAGATATCAAAGATAAAGAAAAATTCTTAGATGAAATTAAGAATTTAACTTCTGCAAATGAGTTTTACATACATAAAGATGATGAAGGTGAAATTGCAGTCAATACATCATTAATTCAGATTATTGAATTCTCAGATGACGGTGACAATAAAAGGGGAGCGGGCTTAGTTTCTAACCGTTGATAACAAGACCGGTTTTACGGTACTGTCTTCTTATTGATTTTCTCTCATCTTCAGTTGTACCACCCCAAATACCAGAATCTTGATTGGTTCTTATAGCGTATTCAAGACATTCAGTAACAACTGGGCACTCCATACAGATAGCTTTTGCTTCATTAGCTTGTTTCATTGCTTTCATTGAAGATCCGACAGGAAAAAACAGCTCAGTGTCGGAGTAGACACATCCGCCCTCTAGCATCCAGTCTTCTTGTTCAAAATCAATATTTAACATTTGCACATTCTTTCTTACTTTGTGAAATATTTCACAAGCTTGACAATTAATAGTACTCAACTTTAATTTATATGGAGGCATTTTGGGAAAAATTTTTGGACATAGAGGTTTGCCCCGTATTTATAGGGAAAATTCAATAACAGGCCTTAATAAAGCATTTGAATACTGTGATTATGTTGAAACTGATGTGCGAATTACAGCTGATAATAATCTTATTTTATTTCATGACCCCGATATAAATGGACAATTTATTAACGAACTTTCCACTGAAGAGATACTAAATAAGTTAAATGATGTTGAAAAAGATGAATTGATTTTATCATCAAGAGCTCAAATAGACGGAAAAGTTAATTTTGAAATTAAAACAAATAGTTTAGAAAAAACTCAGATAGACATATTATTTCAAAAAATGCTCTCTATTTTGTCACCTCAAGATATTGTTACCTCATTTAATTGGAAAGCCATCCAAGACTTCAAAGAATTATTTAATTGTCATTATGGAATCATACTTGATCAAGAAGATGCATTATTTCAAGCAAAATCTCTATCAATACATGATGAACATTTATTTTTTATGGTTGAGAGAGCTCTATTAGATAGTAGGAATTTTGATTTGCCATTTCAAAAAACGGGAGTTTGGACAGTTAACGATGAAAAAGATTTTCAACATTTTATGGAGTTAGGTGTATTCGGAGTAATTACAGATATTCCTGATACAATGCATGTATATAGAAAGTAAATTATGACAATATCAGATGATTTAAGTGCTGCTTTAAAAGAAGCGATGAAAGCAAAAGATAAGCCTAAGTTAGATGCAATTAGACAAGTTCAGACAGAGGTAGCAAAGAAAAAAGCTGAAAAAGGTGAAGAAGCTACGGATGAATTAGTTTTAGGAGTCATTTCCTCTTATGTTAAGAAGATGACTAAAGCAGTTGAAGAGTATCAGTCACTTGGTGATAGAGGTACTGAAATGGCTGAAAAAATTCAGTTTGAAATTGATTTCTTGAGCGAATGGTTGCCTGAGCAACTTAGTGACGAAGACGTTGAAAAAATTGTTGATGACGTTCTGGGTGAAATGGGCGAAGTTGATATATCCCAAATGGGTAAAGTAATTGGTGCTGTTATGTCTAAAGGTGAAGGCATAGATGGTTCTGTGGTAAGTAGAATAGTAAAAGAAAAATTAACATAAAGATTCCTTAAAACTTCAGCTTTTTAAATTAACATTTGTTATGTGAAAACTTTTAAAGTAGTCCTTTTTGCTTTTCTTTTAATCAACATAACCATTTGGTTGATTACCTATTTTTTAAACATAAATTTATTTTCAGTTCTAAGAATAGAAACTCCAAATATTGAAATAGCTGAACCTTCATATAAACTCTCATCTAAGATTACAAATCCAGATGATCCATACAATGTAGCGTATATACTTTATGATTCTGAATGCAATAGATTTGGTCCATTTAATTTTGAAGAAGCATTAATTGAGCTTTCAAAAGGTCTCACTACTTCATGTAACCTAACAGTTCCAGATGAGAATGCAGTATTGATTAATCTTCATGAAAGAAGAGATGGAAGCAATACGGGTATCAAAAATGACGTGACTAATTTTCTTTACTCTTTAATCGAAACTCCAAATTTTGAAATCGCTGAACCATCTTATAAACTTAACTCCAGAGTTGTCCTAGAAGATGTTTCGTATCCTGGATTTGAAGGGGATGAAGATACCAATCGAAGAATCCAGATCGCGCTTTATCAACTACCAGATATTTTCAGAACAATACTAACTACAAAAGTAGATGTGCTTAATGGATGCCATCCTTATGGCGAGGCTTTATTTAATAGATGTGTATACGGGGTATTTGATCCTGTAGGTTATGGAGCTGATGGAAATTTTGGAAATGATTGGGCTATGACAATTTGGATATCAGATAGAGGGGTACAGTCTGGAAAATTAAACGATATTCTGGTTCATGAAGCTGCACATGCTTATTCATATTTAGTCTTAAAAGAGTGTATTTTGCAAGACGGAACTACTTTTAGAGAGCTTGCTCACCAAAAGTATGGTGATGATGAAAATCTAGCAGATGTTTTTGTTTATTATTATGGGGGAAAGTGGACTAACTATTACAAGCTTGACTATCTTCCTGAGGAAGATCGCAAGTGGGTTAGTGATATGATTAACTATTGTGAGGTTTATCAAGAAGCAGTTTCAGCATTGACAGTTTCATCATAAAATCTATAAAATTAGTTGTTGTTTGACTCAAAATAACATTTATCCTTACTAATTATGAAAAATAATTCATATACAGTAGCAGTTTTAGGTGCAGGAAATATTGGCTCTGCTGTTATTTCTCGATTGCTAAATCTTGATAATGAGGTAATTAATATCAATCTTTCCAAGGTTTTAGTCTCTGATTCCACCAAAGATAGAGATTTTGATTCAAATTTTTTAACTGAAGATTTTAATGAAATTGCCAATGATGAAAATATTGATTTAGTAATTGAAGTTTTAGGTGGAGTAGAACCAGGAAAAAACTACATCAAGGAACTCCTGCAAAAAGGAAAATCAGTAATTACTGCAAACAAAGATATCATCGCAGATTGTGGTGAAGAATTAATTAAGACCGCTCAGGAAAACAATACCTGTTTATATTTTGAAGCAGCAGTTGCAGCTGGCATACCTGTTCTAAAACCACTCATTGAAAGTTTAAGAGGAGAAGAACTCTCAAGGGTTGCTGGAATTATTAATGGAACAAGCAACTACATCCTAACTGCAATGGAAGAGGGCAGCACATACGGCGATGCATTACAAAATGCTCAAGAATTAGGATATGCAGAACCAGATCCTACAAATGACGTTGAAGGTATAGATGCAAAATATAAAGCGATGATTTTATCACTGCTATGTTTTGGTGTATCTCCATCGACTGATGATGTTTACACAGAAGGTATTTCAAAAATTACAAAAGAAGATTTCGATTGGGCAAATAGACTTAACAAGACCATCAAATTAGTAGCTCAAATTGATAATGGTCAAGAAGGTTTTAACGCGAGAGTGTACCCAGTTCTTGTTGATAGTAAGCATCCTCTTGCATCTATTAGAGGTGCATTAAATGCTGTGCTTGTTGAAGGTGACAATATAAACCAATTAGTATTTTCTGGTCCCGGTGCTGGTGCAGCACCAACTGCGAGTGCAATTATTGGAGACGTACTAAGTGCATGTCATCAAATGGCAAGCAACCAAACCAACTGGTATCCATTGCGAACTCCAAAGACAGGGGAAAAAGCTATAAAAGATGTCAATTCAAGTTGGTTTATTAGGCTCTCAGTCAAAGACGAACCGGGCGTTCTTGCAGCTATTGCAAGCTTATTTGGAGAAAACAATGTAAGCATTGAAAGCGTTATTCAAGAAGGCAGAGGAGATAACGCAGAGTTAGTTCTTGTTACACATGAAGCATCAGAGGACAATTTAACAAGTTCAATAGACAGTATTGCAAATCTCGATAGTGTCAGCTCTGTAACATCTACAATCAGAGTTTATCTCTAAACAAGTGATTACATACCATTCAACTCGTGGAAGTAACTCGACACTTTCTTTTCAAGATATTGTTCTATCAGGTGTTGCAGAAGACAAAGGATTATATCTACCAAATGGAACAACACTTGAAAATTTAAGCAACCTGACACAAGAAGATTTAAGTTATGAAGATTTCGTTAAGACAGTATTTATTGCCTTAGATAAAAATTCTGCTAGTTATGTAGATGAACTATCAATTTATCCTGGCTTTGAAATCTCACCAGAGCCAGTGCTTAAGGAGATCAATAAAGATAAATACGTAATGGAGTTATTCCATGGCCCAACAAAATCATTCAAAGACTATGCACTTCAACCACTTGGTTCAATGGCAGATAAGAGATTAGAAGAAATTGGTGAGAGAGGGTTAGTTATTGTTGCAACAAGTGGAGATACTGGAAGTGCTGCAATCCAGGCTGTAAAAGATTCAAAAAACATCGACATAGTAGTTTTGCATCCACACAATAAAGTTAGCGAATATCAAAGACGTCAGATGACAGAGGTTATTCAAGACAATGTATTAAATATTGCAATTGAGGGATCCTATGATGATTGCCAACAAATTGCCAAAACTCTTTTACAGGAAAACGCGTTTAACAGAAGAGTAGTTTCTTTAAATTCAATTAACTGGTTAAGAGTTATGGGTCAAACAGCTTATTATGTATGGCTTACAAAACAATTTACTAATCCAATTAACATCTCTATACCATCTGGAAACTTTGGAAACGCTTATTCTGCTTGGTTTGGTAGGCGTAATGGGCTTCCAATAAATGAAATATTCTGCGCATCAAATCTCAATGATGTACTTACAAGGTTTATTTCTAGTGGTACCTTAGAACCAAAAGATACCATGCCTACAGTTGCTCCAAGTATGGATATACAAATTCCCTCTAGCCTAGAGAGATTAATTTATGATTTAGTAGGGGATACTTCATCATTCTATGATCAGCTACAAAACGAAAAACTTGCAACATTAAATGAAGATGCAGCTAAAAAATTACAGAGCATCTTTTCTTCAAAATCATTTGATGATGAAATGATATTAAAAGAGATTAAAGAGTTCTATGAGGATTATGAATGGATAGTAGATCCTCATACCGCAACTGCAGTATCAGAAAGTGTTTCATTTACTTCAAACCTCCCAGTTGTTGGAATTGCTACTGCATCACCTGAAAAATTTAGTAATGTAATTTCCTCTGTAATTCCATCTTTTTCTGTAGAAAACACAGAAAATATTGAGAAATATATTATTTCTGAATCAGATTCTTCAGTGGTTGAAAACACAATAAAAGAGTATTTTTAAAAAAATTTTAGATTCTTAAATTTATTCATGTAATATGCCAATATGACTGATATCCAACAAGACGGAAGAGCACGTAGGCAGCAAGATATTTTTGACCTCAATAGGACAAAACTTATTGATACAGCTGTTGATGTAATTAATGAAGTTGGAGATATTAGAGAAGTTACTTTAACTCAAATTGCAAAAGAAGCTGGTGTATCACCTGCTACAGCTTACAATCATTTTCCTGACAGAATGGAAGATGTATTTTCAGCGATAGTTCATGCCAGAATGGATGTAGCGGCAAACATGGGTGCCACACTTGCGGACGAATCTTTAAGCGTAATTGAGAAATTAAAGCAGATTCCAGTCACCTATGCTGAGAACCTTGTAAGTCTTGGATATGCAGGAAAAGTTATTGTTGTACAAATGTTTAATTTAGTCAATGTTAATAAATGGCTAGACCAAGATCCAGTTCAGGCAATTACAGCTTTATTGAGTAATTCTGATCAATATCACGACAGAGCTGATGAAATTGCTGTAAATATAGCTACCGCATTTAGGGGAGCGATGTTTGAATATGCCCTAAATATTGGCGATCATGAACTCTTTAATAGATATTCAGAAGAGTTTTTCCTTAAAACCTCTGAAAATTTAGTAGAAAACATACTAAAACAGTACTAATTTTTTAAAAAAAACATTTACTTTAAATCAATTCCAGTTAAACTTAACTTAAGTTGATTAGAACCAAATCTAATTAAAAGTTGATGTGTGTGATGAATAAATATAATTTTATTTTGTTTTGTCTTAAGGTTAAGACGTTCTTTCACGCCATCAACTATAAAAAAATCACAACAACAACACTTCATGTCCTTTTATTTGCATTAGTGTTTATCTCTTCTTGGGCCACACCTCAAGAAGAAGCATATGCAAATACGACATGGGAATGTAACGACGCTGCAGAGAGAGCGTATTTCTATAAACTTGATTGGGAGTTTACAGACAACTTTTTTACAATCTCTCAATATGTTGCCACATCAACATCAACAGTTAACTTAGATGAGACCCAAGTCAGTTTATCTGGTTTAACGGTAGGCGGAACAAGCATAACTGGTGTAAAAGGTATTAATGGTTTAGCCATGTCACCTGATGGAAAGATGTATGTAACAATCACATCTTCAGCAAACGGTACTGATCTTTTCCAAATTAATACTGATGGTTCACTCACACACTTAAAAAATATGGGATCATATGGAACTATTGGTCAGTTAGATTTCTATCAGCTACCAGATGGCGGTGGTCACTATGGTTTCTCATCTGGTGAGTATGTCTCTAAAGATGGCATAGATAGAATTTATTTCTCTCAGGGTGCATTTGATACTGACTCTGATGGAAATGGTTCAGATATAGCACGACCAAATTCAAATATGATCTATAACGTATCAAACGGAACAACAACTACTTTTCCAGATCCAGAATTTGTTAGCCCAATTAATGCTGCTGACTTTGCCTATGTTGGGGACTGGGACGGATATGAGCTAGTTACCTATGATGCAATTAATAACAAAATTCATAGATTTGATATTGATAATCCATCAAACTCATCTTCAATCGATCCACAGACAGGTGCTTTTTCTGGAGCCAGTACTGTACTTTCTGCATTCTCTTATAAAACACCCCAAGGTGAGATTCGATTTATTGTTGATGACACAAACGGTATGCGTTTTGAGATTGTAAGAAATGGAACAAATAACTATAGCGTTACACAAAAAGGAAGCTCTTTCTTAACAAACAACTCTGATGGTGCCTCTTGTGGACCTAATGCATTTGATCCATTTTCACCAACATTTAAAGCTACTCTTACAGCATGTTCCGATGGTTTCGCGACACCACAACTTAAAATCACAAACAACAAATCCAGCACACAATACTTTGATGTAGATGTAAGCGTAGATGGAGGTTCGTTTACAAATCTTGTAGATGGACAGTCGGTGGCTCCTGGTAATGACGTAACGCTTTCGGCCAATCCGGAATATGACGGCAGAACAATACAATTCCGTATGCGCTACAACTCATCTAATCCAAGTAATAGTGCAACTTCCTACAATGTAGGTTCATTGTTAACTGTCAGTGGATGTGGAAACTATACGTTAGCAACTGGTTCTGTCGCGACTGCAAATGGAACATGTCTAGGCGATGGTACATCAAAGCCCACAATTACTCTTACAGCAACTGGTAACACGACAGTATTTTTTGATGTTGAGTACAAGGTAGGAAGTAGTGCCTGGCAGGCATTAAAAGATGGTGAACAAGTTGCAGTTGGTACTCCAGAGACTTACGAGATAACGTCAGCAGTAGCACACAACTCTGTTGTTACTTTTAGATACATTGTTGGTGCTAGTAATCCTTCTGGTACGAACTGGACAGAGTCGTCTTATATAACTGTTAACTGCCCTGTGTACAGCATGACTGCAAGTCTAAATTCACCTTCATGTGCAAATAATCAACCATATAAGACCTACACAATGACAGTGCAAAATACAGGTAACCAAAATGCTTATGTTCACATTCGTGGAAATACAAATTCTGGTGGTCAGAGTGGAACCTTTGGTTGGATTGATACTTATAGATCGATTTCAGCTAATTCATCAACTACATTTAGTTTTCAAATTTGGCATGGTGTTACACCAGATATAAGATGGATTTATTCCAATAGTTATAATACTTATAATCTCTTAACAAACGGCGTTAACGGATCCTATACATCTAACTCAAGTTATGGATCTTCTGTTAAATCTGGGGATTCTTATCTGACGCTCACTGACTCAGAGGTTGACTGTTTCTATGTAGGTAGTGGTGGTTCCTCTAATAACTCAAGTAGCAATTACAGCCAAACTACAAAAACAATATCACAGGTTTGTGATGCTCAGGGAAGCGCTATTGCAAGATTTACTATTAAACAAAGAGAGGGCAGAATTTAACGATGGAGTAACGTTAACGTATGACTCTCCATCTACATTATCCTCTGGATCAACTGCGTATTTTAGATTTAGAATCGATGAAACAAATCCTGATAGTACAGCAGCATGGGGTATCTACACCCAGGCAATAAATTGTCAGGCTGATTTTAGTGTTTCACAAACAGTAACCTCATGTTCAGCATCTGGTCAAACTTCAACACTTACAATTACTAATAACGAATCTCAGACAATTTACTTTAGAGCGGTACCTTCAAAAGTTGGTGCAAGCAATAATGAAACAAACTCATCTAATTATGAAGATGATGATATCCAGTTATTCTCCATTGCTGCAAATACTACCTACTCACACACAACAACAAAGACATATACATATGGTGTCTCCAGTTATATTTACTGGAAAGTTCAGGGCTCTTTTACACAAAATCCAGATTGGACCAATACAACATTACATAACTTTAATTACACTTCAGAAGTACAAACAAATTGTAATCCTTCAACTACTGGAGTGTATGCAATGAGTGCCTGTTCTGACACAGGAAAAACTTCAACACTTACAATTCAAAATAACGAATCTGTAACAATCTATGTGCGTATACAACCATCAGAAACTGCAAATACAAGTACAAGCTATAGCAGCACAAGCTCATACGACAATTCACCAGCGCCAATTGTATATGCAATTCCTGCAAATACAACGTATACGTATGATGCAAATTCAAGACCAGGCTTTCAAGCAACTTATCCAGCAGGAGTGGGCACTAATTATTATGCACATTGGAGATATCAAGTTTCATATGTAGAAGCCGTTAGCTGGTCCGCAAGTTCTTTCCCTTTTGTTTACGTAAGCCAAGCTAGAAGTAGTAATGACATTAGTACTGGTTCCTATCAAATTGACTGTCTATACGGTGAAAATAAACCAACTACAAATACTTTTTACCAGTATCAATTTGCTGACAATACAAAAGCAGATGCCTGCATAAACGACAATATGTGGGTTACCAATGAGTTTTATACAACAAACTACGGAAACCAAGATTATAACAAAATGTGGTGGATTTTTGAGTACTCGGTTGATGATGGTTCAAACTGGTCAACGGCAAATATATTTTACAGGAGACACGGAGGCAGTAATAATTTGAACAACGGAGGTTATTTCGGCATCCCAACATCACAGCCTCAAAATAATGGATGGACTGCAACCACAACTACCGGTACATACATAGAGATGAACAGCTATAACTATGATTATTTCACGATTGGAACAAGGGTTGCTGATGGATCTGTTGTCTTATTAAGATATAAAAAGGCATTTTCTCAATCAGATTTAGCTAATGCTAGTTACATAGAGCTTGGTTCACAGAACAAATCAACAACAGACAGAACTGCAGAATGTGATGTCGATCTAACAGATTTTGTCGAGGGAAGTGGGAATACTGATGTGACCGTTAATGGTACAGTAGTTTCCAATCTTTTAACACAAGGCACTTGTTCAAATAATGTTAATACTGGTTTTGCAGACACCATTTTTAGTATTAAAACAGATTCAGGTTCGGCTGTTTATTATCTGAAGTTAGAAAAGAAAGTTGATGGAGCTGAAAACTGGACAACGGTTTACACAAACTATCAATTAAATGCTAATTCGCTACTGCAAGAATCTTCACAGCTCAATCACGGACAAACCATTCAATATAAACTACATCTCTCACCAGATACTGGAGACTTTACGAATGCGACTGCCTATACC
>LUMH01000014.1_pt1 | contig 43732 bp, 36 predicted proteins | sample 730001 | NCBI WGS metagenome assembly LUMH01 (sample SAMN03860268, study PRJNA289734) | marine metagenome | biome: seawater column; feature: ocean; material: water; isolation source: Red Sea water column Station 34 - depth 25m | place: Saudi Arabia: Red Sea | collected 2011-10-15 | depth 25 m
GCTCGCGTTCATGCACCCGGTCTGCCCCGTCTGGTTCTGCCAGGTGCCCGTGGCACATGGGGTCTGGCTGGAGGATCCGTTCACATCCACGTATTGGCCTGGAATCGCCTCAATGCAACTCGACTGCCCGGTCTGATTCTGCCAACTACCGGCGAGGCACTCAATCGCGGAGTCAGAGCCCCAGAGGGGAACATGCTGACCGACTGGGGCTGCCTCACATGAGCCCCCTTCTACTGCTCGGAACTGGCCCGATGGGCAGGGGAGGTCGAAACCTGTCTGCTCGTATGGGCTAGAGGCGTTCCTCTTGATGCCCGGCAGCCAATAGAAGGTAGAGGGGTCGAAGGAGGACGGGTCCGCAGGGGCGCTCGCGTTCTGTGTGCTGGAGTAAGCCCCCGCCCCCATCAGATCAATCTCCGAACCGAACACGGGTCTGAAGTCGTTCATTTCGGGTGAGACAAGCATTCCGGCGACGCTCTCATTTGCGTTCTGGGCGTCGTAGCCGTTCCAGTTGTTGCCAATCGTGGTGTTGTTTACGGGTATCGGGTTTGATTCGTTAGAGTTGGTTCTGTGCCCGCTTATCGAGTCCGCCACGTTGGACATGATCGTCGAGTTCTCGTTGCCCCCCGTAGAGTCGTAGAGGACTATGATGTGGTTCCTGTCGTCCTCCGACCCGAGGAGGACCGTGTTGTTGGTGACGCTGTGGTAGTCGCCCTTGGCCACTATGGCCCCGTTGGCGTTCCAGAGCACGTTGTGGTGCACGCTGGCGTTTCTTCCAGCGTTGGTTCCCCCGAACGGACCGTCCATCCTGATGCCGTACTTTGGCACGTCGTGAATCCAGTTGTAGGCGACGGTGGCGCCCTGCTGCTCCGCCTGCATCATCTGTACGACGGTCCCGTCAGACTGGATGTATGCAGTGTCGTATATCTCATTGAACATAATCTGCGGCGCGTTACCTATCCTGATCGTTGCCGAGGTCCCGGTCTTGTGCATCGTGTTGTTGGTGAATCGATTGGTCGTACCGTCCATCATGATGGTCGTCATCAGGCTCTTCTGGTCGGAGCCCGACCAGTCGATGTGGTAGAAGTATGAGTTGTTGATGGTGTTGTTCTGGGAGCTTGATGCCCCTCCATGGGCCTCGAAGGCGGCCCCGTCGGTATACAGGAAGTCGCATCTGTCTACGAGGCAGCCTATGCAGTCGTCTACCCTAGATACGTACCTGTTGTCCATGTCCTCACCAGCATATCCCAGTGATCTCTTTGAGGTACTGGGGTAGAGTAGCGTAGAGTTCCTGATCTCCGAGCCGTCGCAGTCATCAAGTCTGAATGTGGTGGCGAAGTAGTCGAATCCCTCGACCACCACCCCATCGTCACCCGAGCACAGGATTGCGTATGGTTGGGTCTTCATCCTGATGTTAAGGTCGTTTGGATCCCTGCCGTCCCTGGGCATGTAGTACACTGTATTTGACGGTGACTCATGGTCGAAGAACCACTCTCCTGGGACGTCCAGCAGTTCCAGTTTCTGGGTTAGGAAGTACATGTGGTGCTTGTACTTCCACCCGCTGCTGGGTACTTCCTGGAATGTGAAGGAGCCGTTGCTTATGTTATGAGAGGTAACATTCCTGCTCCAGGTCCTGAAGGACCCGATGTTCAGTACCGCTATCGCACCAGTAGCATTCACCCCACTGTCGATGAGGCCATCGTGACCGGAGTAGGAAGAATTGTCGTCCTCTAACTCACCGTTTACGTAATTCAGGCAGTAGTACTTGCTACCGCTCTGGTACTTTACCATTCCATCGTTGCAGGGCGTAGTCGCGTCCGTCTCGTAGTCATCCACGTCCACGCTACCGTGCGCCCAATACTCGTCATCATTGAGAGCAGTCCCGTCAGAGAAGTTCGCGTTGGGCCACCTTGCCGGCATCTCCTCCTGGTAGTCGACGAAGAGCTGCCATGCATCCTGCGAGAGGTCCGTCTTCCAGACGGCCCCCTCCGAGGAAGAAGAGTCGTGTACAGACCAGGACCCCCCCAGGTCATCCTTCACGCTCCTGCTCCCGTCGAGAATCACTCTCTCTCCATCCGCGGCCTTCAGCCTCATTCCGGGTTCGTCCAGAGTGATGACCTCGTGATACACCCCTTCTCGGACAATTACCGAACCCCCCTCTCCTGCAAGGTCTACTGCGACCTGGATAGAGGCCGTGGGGCAATCCGAGGTCCCAGCCCAAGAGTCGTTCCCGGTTACGATGTCTGCGTAGAAAGCGCCACCGGAGTGAGTCTGGTTAGTACAGCTGGCTACCGAAGAAGACCCCATCTGGGAAGGCTCGTTGACCATCCAGTATCCGTTGCTCATGGAAGCCGCTACCGAAGTCAGCATCAGTATTACTAGTAATACTGCGGTGCGCCTCATCGTCCGTTCCCGTAGTGGGGCGGATAAAAAGGCCTGCCCAGCAGTATTCCCATTTCCTACGTCCATACGAATGCGTTCGCGCCCCATGCCAACCCCCCGCCGAAGGCAGCCGTCACGATCAGGTCCCCACTGTTCACGAGTCCCTCGTCAACAGCCTCGCGGAGTGCTATTGGGACGCTTGCCCCCGCGGTATTCCCGTACCTCTGGAGATTGGTGAAGGTCTTGTCCATGGGCAATCCCAGGTTCTCCATGCCAGCCTCGACGATTCTGAGGTTTGCCTGGTGGGGGATAATCAGATCGACCTCCGAGAGGTCCCTTTCTATCCTTTCTAGTACACCCCTGACAGCCTGTGGGAAGGCCTCGATAGCGAATCTCCATACTGCCCTCCCATCCATCTGGAAGTACTGGTCACCTTCATCGAATCCGGACGAATGGAGGGGGGTCCTCACGCCTCCAGCAGGAATCTCGATCACCTCCGATCCGCTACCGTCTGACATCATCCAGCTGCCCAGCACCCCCCTTCCATCTCCTACTTCTGAAAGAACGGCCGCTCCAGCCCCGTCCCCGAAAAGCACGCAAGTCCCCCTGTCCTCCCAATTCAGGATCCTGCTGTAAACTTCCGATCCAATAACGAGGACGTTTGAGTAGTCCCGGGTTCCCGCATATCTTGATCCGACGTCTAGCGCATGTACCCAACCAGCGCATACCGCGTTGATGTCGAAGGCCGCTGCATTTTTGCACCCAAGCTTGTGTTGTGTGATTCCTGCCGTGGAAGATAGGGGGACGTCCGGGCTGCTCGTTGCGAGAATCAGCATGTCGATGTCATCCGGGGACAGGCCCGCCTCCTCGATCGCCTGCTGGCTCGCTATCACTGCCAGGTCGCTCGTGCAGACGTCAGGGTCTGCTATCCTCCTCTCTTTGATTCCGGTTTTCGTGGTGATCCACTCATCGCTGGTCTCCACCAGGCCTGCCCAGTCCTCGTTCGTCATCACCTTGGAGGGGACGTGGGACCCCAGGCCCACTATTCCAGCAGGAGGCATCATGCCCGACCTACTATTGGGGACTTTCACTCTTGCTGCACTAGTCGTGCTTCACGCACACGTTCATAGCCTCTGAGAAGAATCCCAGGCTCCACTTCCCGCCTTCCCTCCCGACTCCACTGTCCTTCACCCCTCCAAACGGTACTCGGAGGTCCCTGTGCAGCCAGGCGTTTACCCATACCATCCCGGTCTCAATCGATTCCGAGAACCTCCTGCCCCTCTCTAGGTCGCTAGTCCAGACGCTTCCTGCGAGGCCGTAGCGAGTGCAGTTCGCTATTTCCAGAGCCTCATCATCGGTCTCGAACCGGTGAAGCGTAACCACAGGTCCGAAGATCTCCTCGGTGGAGCACCTCGAGTAGGGCGAAAGGCCCGATATTACAGTCGGAGCCATCCAGTTCCCGCCAGCGAAATCGGATGGAAGGCAAGGCTCCCCGCCCGTCAGTACAGTCCCGCCCTCTTCGAGCGCTAAATCGACATAACCTCTGACCTTCTGGAGGTGTTCCTTCGATATCAGGGCCCCTAGTTGGGTGGATTCATCCGACGGGTCTCCGATAGAAAGGGCCTCTACGGACTCAACGAACTTCTCCTCGAACTCATCGTAAATCGAATCCTCGACGAGCACCCTAGAGCCGCACAGGCATACTTGTCCCTGGTTGAGGAAACCCGACCTGACTACTCCAGCGACGGTGCCCTCCATGTCGCAGTCCGCGAAGACAATGCTGGAGTTCTTCCCCCCAAGCTCAAGGCTCACCTTCTTGAACATCGGAGCGGCAGAGGAGGCTACCTTCTCCCCTGTCGAAGTCCCCCCTGTGAAAGAGACAAGGTCCACGTCTGGATGCCCCACTAGGGGCGCTCCGGCTCCGATTCCGTCACCGTGTACGAGGTTGATCACGCCCGCTGGTAGGCCGACGCTATCCACCGCTCTCATCAGGAGGTCAGCCGTCATGGGGGTCAGCTCGCTAGGCTTGCAGACCACTGTGTTGCCCATGCCTATCGCGGGTGCCACCTTCCACGACAATAGGTACAGAGGGAGGTTCCAAGGCGTAATCAGTGCTCCTACGCCGACAGGCTTGTTCAAGACGTAGTTAGTGGAGTCATCAGTATCGAATATCTCCGGCTCCTGCTCCCTAATCATGCCCGCAAAGAATCGGAAGTTAGCCACAGACCTGCTGGCATCAAGAGATCTGGCAAGTGAAATCGGCTTACCGGTGTCCCTGCTCTCAAGTACCGCTATCTCCTCGTACGACGACTCAAGGTGGTCTGCTATCTTGTCCAGCCAATCAGCCCTGTCATCCGGACTAAGCGAACCCCATCCTGGTTGAGCCTCACGAGCAGCCTCGACCGCCGCATCTATCGTCTCAGATCCCGATAGTGGGACCTTTCCGTATACCCTTCCAGTGGCGGGCTCTAACACATCCATCCAGTCCTGACCGGAGTGCTCTACGAAACTGCCTCCGATGTAATTGCTGAGGTACACTAGATGCTGCTCATCCATCTAAAGCACCCTCGTTGGAAAACGGGTCATGGCGAGTCATCCCCTCCGAGTAGTCCTTCCAGTCGATAGAGAAGCTGTCTCTGTTCGGGTCCCACTCATCCCATGTTACAACCTGCTCCAACTTGTCTAGATACATTTCCGGAACGACTCGGGGAACTATGAATGCCTTCTGCCTGTGAAGCGGATATGGATTCCTGAGGGTGATTCCGAGGACTCCCAGAACTGCCCTTGCCACGTACCATGTAGCCTGAGAGTTCCAGCCATGTGCTATCTTGATGACTATCCCTAGGCCGTTAGGCCAGTCCTCGTGCTCGATAGCGAGTCCGAGTAGCCCATCAGCTCCCTCCTTTGCAATCAGTCTGCCGTTGCCTGCCTTGAGGCAAGTTGAGTCGAGTCTGTTGAATCCCCCTATCAGATCGGGGTGGCGGTTCATCGCCTCCCAAATCCAGTCATCTTCCTTCTCCCTAACTATGCCTGCGAACATTATCGCTAACTCGTCTACTGTGTTGGATACGGTGGGTAGGCCGCAACCGTCCTTTGCAACCCTCTGAGGCTCCCAATCCGGAGAATCCATGATATTTCTCAGGACATCAATGAACATGGGGAACCAAGGAGAGCTCGGAAGCGTGTAGCCGGCTCTGTTTATGCCCATCCTTCTGAGCGCCTTTAGCATCGCGGCATGCTCTCCCGAGCATGTGTGGAACCACCTTCTTGGCCTTCTAACTTGTCTGCCGAACTGAATTAGGGGGACGTCCAGAGGGCATTGCATCAATCCCCACTCGGACTCGGTAAGAAGAGACTGAGCAGTAGCAACGTGTTCAGTGTCTCCGTTATGCGAAGAGCAAGAAATAGCCTTCTGCTCCCAGGTCAGCCCATCGGCTTCCAATACGTCCGCAAACGCCTTCATCAATAGGGGTTTCATCATCGATCTCCCATATACCAAGACGTTCCCTCCAAACGAGTGGATAACCTCGGTTCCGTGCGACCAGGAAATTGCTCCATGGATGGTGTTCTCGGAGACGTCTAGTCGACGGAAGTCCACCAGTGGTTCCCATTCGACGTCTCTTCCGGTGGCTATCCCATCGAACTTCTCGCCTAGCGGATTCGTGGGATATACGGACGAACCCGGCCTACCCGGAGAGACGCTTGACGGATTCGCACTCCCCTCTCCGGACATCAGATACCTCCGTTCACTCGGGGGGCGACTTTGTTCATGAACGCCGCCATGTTCCTCATCACCCTGGCGCTATCGTGGTTGAAGAAGTCGAACCAGCACATTATCCGGTCGTCCGGGTGAAACCTCTCGGATATCTGCTCGCTTACGCTATCGACGCTACCTATCACTGCGTTATCGGTGGCTCGCTCTATCTTACTGGGGTCAATGGTCCCCTCCAAGGCGCTCCAGTAGGTGGAGAGTGCCGAACGTGCCTCATCCATGGCAGCGGCGTCCTGCTCCTCCTTGGACAGGCCTTCCTCGTCGTTCACGAACACCATCACAGTTCTCGGCATCATCCTTCTTTCCCACCTCCCACCATCAACATGGTAACTGGAACTCATTCGTTCGTGAGTCTCCTCAATGATATTGGGAGGGGTGATACTTAGGTTGAAAACCTGGACTGGTCTGAATCTGTTCACCTTCTCTTGGAGAACGCTATCGTGACTGCCCAATACAAGATTTAGCAAATCCCTCCTCCAGTCTTGCGGTATAGTCTTGATATCCTCGAAAAGATACCTATTACCCATATTTATCGAGTCAGGGAGAGAGTCAAGCCCCAGCTCAACTTGTGCCACTCTTTGGACCTCCGACCAATCATCGTCTGTCCTGAAATTGCTCCTTGTCAGAATTGTCGGTGCAACTTCGTCACTCGAAACAATTTCTCCGTTCAGGAGTCTTAGGAAAATTTCTGATGCCTCCGAAAATATCTGGCCCCTCAGCGCAGGCCACGCTGCTTCCTCAAGGGCGTCCCTCGGGACAATTCCATATGGTCTTGCCATGAATTCGAATCGGCCCGCAGAGAAACCGATGTGTAGCTTTCTGACCTCATCTGGATCCATTCCATGAAGTGCAAGGAACGACCCTACCCTCTCTGCCTGGGCTATTGGTCCTCCCGAAGCTAGTATTGACATCACCGCACTACCGACCTCCATTCTCTCGGTTCGCGCGAACATCTCCCTTGCTACCTGGAAGAAGTCAGTGCATAGACCGACCTCCCCGGGATAGTGGGGGACAACAGGTTTGCTGTTCCTCTTCTGTATCTCAGTTGAAAGATGGGCCTGCGCGACCCAACCAACTCCGAACCCCAATTTGTCTGCTAGGACCACTTGGTCGAAGAAACTAGTGAACATCTCACTCTCCGAGGGAGTATACCCGGTCGTATCCGGAGTCTGGGAGATGGAGAAGAAAACGTCGAATTCCATTGAAATCCTCTCTAAATCGAGCGCATTCTACCACCATCTACGGCCAGGCTGACCCCTCTAATGCCGCTACTACTGGGTAAGCACAGCCAAGTCACAGCAGCAGCCGTCTCCATAGGGTCGATTAGACGTTGGATAGGGACGCCGCTCATCCAATCGTCTTGGACGCTCTTGACCGGCTTCCCTGTTCTGTTAGAGATGGACTCAGCAAGAGAACCCAGCCTGTCCGTATCGGTGAATCCAGGAAGAATGTTGTTTATTGTGATGCAGGGGGGCAGCTCTCTTGACAAGGACTTAGCCCAGGATGCCATTGCTCCTCTCAGGGTGTTGGAGAGGCCTATGTTGTCAATCGGCTCTCTCACCGAGGTTGAGATGATGTTCACAATCCTGCCCGTACCTTCTGATTCCATATCAGGAACCAGTGCCCTAGTCAATGTGTGGGAAGCGTGCAGATGTCTCCTGAAAGGGGCATCAAAGTCATCCAAATCATTCTCCAACAGTGGTCCGCCGGGAGGTCCTCCAGAATTGTTCACTAGGATGTGGATGGGGCCAATATCGCGGACCATTTCCTCCACGCCGGCAATGTCCTCAAGGTCCAACTCGATACCCTCATGTCCTTCTCCATGCATCTCCTGTATCAGTGAGTCCAGGTCCGAAGAGGTCCTCGCGCAGGCGATTACTCTAGCACCACCTCTCGCGAGCATCAATGCGCAAGCCCGACCTATGCCCTTTGAGGCCCCACACACAAGAGCCGTATTTCCACTAAGAATCCCCTCTGCAAAGGGGAAGTCCGAACCTGCAAGATTGCTTTCCATCTGTTCACCTAGTCTGAGTAATGCGCATAAGTCTGGTCCCTAAGTTTTTGTCTGACCGCTTCTAGAATTTCTTCCGGTGCATTCCTGAAAGTGGGATGGTATGCCTCGCCCTGCGGCCTCCTTATTTCGTCCCAGATTCCTTGCTCATATGCAAGTAGGGCTTCTTTCATTAGGACCCCGGCAAGGACCAAGGTGTGGTAGCATAAATCCTCGTAAGTCATGCCCCTCAACACTGGAAACTCTCTTCTCATGAGGAGATCCCCAGTATCAATGCCGTTGTCACAGAAGTGGGTGGAGGATCCGATTGGGATGTCATGGAAAACCGACCATGCAGGAGATGCAGAGCCTCGGCAGTCAGGGAGTAGGCCAGGGTGCGAGTTGATTACCCCATCCGCAGGATAGTCCAGAATCTCTCCTCTGATTATCCTAGTCCCGCCGAACACTATCAGGTCCAGATCCATTCCCTCTAGGTGTGGCATGACCTCCTCAGAATTGTGGATAGGGACGGAGACAACATCTATCCCCAACTCATTGGCTTGCTCCTGTATCGATGGAGCTATCTGGTGGCCCTCGATACGCTTGAGGAACTTCTCCCGTTCCTCATCACCTATCTCGGAGTCTTCCTCTATGATTAGGTCAGGGATGAACCCCTCGGACAGTATCTGCATGAGCATCTCTCTACCGTACGGATGCTCTTTGAGCAAAAGGAATGCGAACTTTGGTTTGCCCATGCTATGTCTTCCGCAGGGGCCATTGATACCCTTCATTTTCGGTCAAATCTGGCAAAATCGAGCATCTCTGTCTACTAAATGCATCCCCAACCTTCAAAATGGGGCTTTGGCTCGCGTGGCTCGCTATGTCAATGGTTTACAACAGCAAGATGAAGGAAGCAATAAAGGCTGGCGGATGCAACACCGCTGGAGACGCCGCTGGCGCTCTGAATGCAGCAGTAGAAGCTGCAGTTGCATCGGCAGTCGCTCGATGCGGCTCTAACGGCCGAAAGACCATCCGCTCGCACGACATCGGAAGCGGAAGCTCGGATTCGGGCATGGTCGTAGCCAGCAGGGTCAAGGAGGCCTTCAAGGCTCACGGCTGCAACACTGGCGGAGATGCAATGGGAGCAATGAACGCTCTAGCAGAGTCCGCTGTGTCAGATGCAGTTGCAAGGGCTCAGGCAAACGGCCGAAAGACCGTTCGCGCAAGCGACTTCTGAAGTCTTAGATCGGGTTTCCCGACCTACTGCCTAGCGGACGCTCCACCGGCCAATCGATTGAGAAGTAAGTTACGCAGACGAAGATCCCACGAAAATGGACGAAACGAACCGTTCAAGTCAGCCACCCACCATGGAGGGTCATGGACGTAAGGCCAATCCTCAATGCTGCCAGACTGGTCTTGATCTTTCTATTCATCCTATTCGTAGTGTTCAGTAGAACCTCGATGCTGAGGGATAACCCTCTGAGTGGGATTCTTGGATGACGTGATTAGTATAAGACTAAATTTCACGATTACCTAGATGCCCCGTGATAGGGCCAATAATCGATTTTGCTCATAGCGAGGTGGTAGCCTACCTCGGGATGGCCCTCATCTTGACTGCCTTTCTGCTTGAGACCAGGAATTTCCTGAATAGCAAGTCCCCCACTTACTTGTGGATGATGGCAGGAGGTGCGGGCCTACTTGCCATTCGCGCATATCTTATCGACGAGTGGGCCTTCTTCATTCTGGAGGCAGTATGGTTCGGGGCTGCAGTAATGGGGCTCTGGGCGTTGTCTACACGAAATAGTGACGACTAATTTCACTCTACCTCGACTACTTCTGTGGGGATTCCCATTTTCGATGCTCTCTCAATTACGACCCTAGTCCATTTGCTAGTGGGAGATGGCATAGCTAGGATGTGAGATGCTGAGTCGAGGATTTTCTTAGTCAGAGAATTGGGCGCCTCTGCCCTGTTTCTATCAATCAAGGTTCTCTGGGGGTCATCCCACTCTTCGGAGAAGATAGCTATGGGGACCAAATTATTGTCCGACCATCTCTCTGCCATGTAGTCCACTCCGCTCGCCCCTCCGACTATGATCAGATCCGGGTATGTATTCTCAGAAATCCACTTTTCTAATACCGACTCGAAGATTTCGAAGTCGTAGAAACGACTACTTCCGACTATTGCTAAGTTTACCACGGCCCCGTCTAGGTTGAGGTCGCGCCTACCCATGGTTTCGATGACTTCCTGACCAGTGACCTCCTCCATAGGTCGGCAGGGTCGCTCCCATGGATAAATGCTGCCGAGAGGCTTAGGGAATCTTACAGTTCCTAATTAGGGGGTGACTCGACTTCTGTCTCGTGGGAAAAGAACCACTTCTCTGACGTTTCCAGCACCGGTTAGCACCATCAACAATCTAGCCACGCCCAAGCCCCATCCAGCATGAGGCGGTGCCCCGTAGCGGAAACCGTCCGTGTAGAATGTGAAGTCCGAAGGATCAAGCCCGACATCCCTAAGATTCTGTTCCAATACCTCTACCCTGTGCTCTCTGGCACCTCCACTTGTCATCTCGTCCCTTCCGTAGTTGAGATCGAATCCCCGACTGAGTTGCCCCCCGGTGGATCCTTCTTCACCCGCCTTGTGATGGATGTAGAATGGCTTCATTGACATCGGCCAGCGTGGGATGAAGTGGAAGCCAGGATACTTCTCTGCGATGATATCGCAGTGATGGCTTTCTATATCGTCGCCCCAGCTAATCTCCCCCCCTCCTTGCTTCACTATTTCTATTGCCTCGCAGTAAGGTATTCGAGGGAATGGTAGCGCAGGCGCCTCTACGGTTACAGCGTCCTTTCCTTGGGATTCTCGATATTCGTTAACGGCATCGATTAGGCCCATGTCGTTCTCGGCAATCTTGCACCAGATATGGTTGATCATCCTCTCCTGAACCCCCATAACATCCTCATCGTCCATCCATGCGCCCTCGATATCGAACGATACAAACTCGTTGAGGTGCCTGTAGGTGTCGTGCTTCTCGGCTCTGAAGGCAGCCCCAATTTCGAAAACCCTCTCGAGACCTCCGAGAACTGCGAGCTGTTTGTACAACTGAGGACTCTGCGAGAGGTATGCATCAGTCTCGAAGTACTTCATTGGGAACAGATTCGTCCCTCCTTCTGCTGCTGCGGCAATTATCTTTGGAGAGTTGATTTCTTGGAATCCCTCTGAAATCAAATGCTCCCTTCCGTACTGGAGAACCTTACTCCTGAGTTGAAACATCGCGTTCACGTGAGACCTTCTGAGGTCCAAGTGCCTGTTATCTAGTCTAACATCAAGACCAACGTTAACCTCGTCAGTCACCCCAACAGGGAGGGGTGTTTCTGAGACTGCCAGAATCATCCCATCCTGGACATTAACTTCGAACTCAGGTGGTGGCGATGGATCTCCCTCGGGAACCTTCGGAGGACGCTTCTTCGCCACTTTTCCTGTTATCTGGATAGTCGACTCTCTTGTCGAGGATTGTATTGAGTCGAATAAATCATGATCCATATTATCCTTCTTCAGGAAGGCCTGGATTCTTCCGGTTCCATCACGGAGCATCAGGAAGCAAATCGCACCCCTCCCCCTGACTGTCTCAGCATACCCTGCTATCGTAACCTCAGAACCGACCAGGGACTCTCCTGCCTTGACCACTTGGCCTATAGTGTGCGTACGGTAAGCAGTTGGCTCCCAGTTTGTACTGTCTCTCATGAGGCCACGTGCCGGACGGTCCCTTTGAAAGGTTTCAGTCAACATCTATTCTTCTTCGTCAGCGACCTTCGCTGAAATTAGCAAAAAGGCGGTGTGTCCCATCGGCTGGTTGCCGGGCCTCACTCCACCTTTGCTCGCCTTGGACCATCTCCTTTCAACTACCTCTCCGCTCCATTCCACGACGAGACCCAATCTTTCGCACTCATTCCATGATTTCTCTAGTTGTGCGCTGGTCGGACAGTAGCAGGCCAGTCTCCCTCCAACTCGGAGGAGCTTCACCGTTTCCGCGAGTACCCCCCAGGGCTCAGCTATGTCGATAATTGCTGCGTCGAGTGAGGTGCATATATCTTCCAAACTTCCCCCGACTTCCCCTAAATTCCCCGTAACCAGGTGCCACTCTGGAAACTCCGGCAGGATTTGCTCTAGGCGGTCCATGTTTAATGCTCCAACCTCGGCATGCTCAGGACGAGACTCTACGGAAATCAAAGTCCCCGAATTCCCCATTACACTCGCTAGGTGCATTGCTAGTCCGGCTGAACCATGACCGCCTTCCAGGACCTTGGAGCCCACTCCTATCCCCATCCATGAAATCAGGAAACCCGCGTCCTTCGCGCCAATAACCTGGGCCCTTCTGGACATATTCCTCCTTGCCTCGGGGAGTCTGGGATCAACTATCGAGAGCGACTTCTGCCCAACTGCAACCCTATCCCCAATTTCAAATCCTTCTAGTAACTTCTCAGCATCGAATCTGCCCAGGCCCTTTACTTTGACTTCCCCGGGAACCCTGTGTACGAGGTATGCTCTCCCGTCATCCTCCCTTAGTGCCAACCATTCTCCTATGCTCTCGCCCCGTTGCATCGTGACAATGGCGACGTTTCAAGTCATTCAATCCTGCAACAGCATACTCGCCCTAAAGGGCGAGCAGAATGATTATACTGAGAATACTGTCTCAAAATATGATGACTTCAGTCGTCAGACTACTGATTCACCCAGCCACTTGGGTGTGCGTCCTCCTGACAATAGCCCCTTCCTCTTCAATAATCGACTACCAAGAAGAAGAGTTGGAGAGAACGGAATTAGAGCAGAAAATAGTCCCGTGGTATGCCAATAGCCCCGGACATACCGTATTCGGCGAGTACGTGGGCGCCCATTGGTGCGGCCCATGCATGAGTAGCGCCTCCCCTTCCTTGGATAATCTGAAGACATCCAATCCAGAGGAGTTCACATTCGTATCATTCTTCGAGTCTAGCAGTGGAGGCTGGCCTAGCGACGGTCCCATAAATCGCCAAACCCACATCATGCAATCCTCATCGGGATACCCGACTTTCTCTTTCGCAGACAGCCAGTCCGGCTCCTGCTACAAGGTCGGAGCATCCGGATCCAACTACTACGACAGCGACTTCTCCAGCGGAGGCTGCATGAGCTCCTCATCCAATGATTTTCAACTGGAGATGTCGATGTCGTTGAATTCGAGTACAGAAGAGGTAACCATAACATTGGACTCGATATACACAGGTTCCCTCTCATCTTTCGAAGTCTACGTTTACGGGGCCGTGACTGAGAAGATAGGAGCGGATTCCTACGACAACGGTGTAAAGCCGCATCATAATTGGAGAGGATGGTTACTGAATAGTGCCGATTCCGGATTCCAGCAGCTTACGCTATCCCAGGGCGTATGGGAGTCTCACAGTTGGACTGCACCACTAAGCCTGGTTAGGGCCGGCGGGGGCTATACCCAGTGGGAGAACTTCTGGCCCGTTTTCGCACTGATGGACGGCCCGCATTCGAGTTACAACGAGTTCCTGGTGGCAATAGACCCTGACATGGGTCCGATGATAGATGTAGGAATTCTTGAATTTGAAGTCCAGAATGCTAACGGGGGGGTGGGATTCACTCCCGGGGACATGCTGCAGGTTTCCACCAGAGTCTCCAACAACGGAGTAGAGCCGTACACAGAAGGGGGCGAGCTAGGGGTCTACCTGATTAGTGGTTCAGATGAGATCTACCTCGGAGGGCGATCCATCGGGACTATCGGAGTCGCTGGGTCCTTCCTGCATCAGATTGACTTCGATACCTCAGACATAGAACCTATTCCGTCCGGAGTTTCCACTTTCAGAGCTAAACTCGTGGATATGGGAAGTGATAGGAATTCCTCCAACAATGTAGTCGATGATGTAGAATATCACGATATGCCGCCAGTCCCATCCCCTCCCGCAGCCACAGGATCGACAACCTTCGAACGCGGCGATAGGGTCCAGTTTGAGACATCTGCCCTTCCAAACGACCTCGTGGACGACATGAACACAATGTCTCCGACAATGGAGTATTCAAAGTCCGGCACTGGGGCATGGGACTCAGCCTGGGTATCCGATACAGAAATAGTCGGCTCCGGGGCCAATGCGGTATACGTCCACACCATTCAGACCCCTCCAAACGCAGAGACCGGGAAGTACGACACTAGGGTGATGTGGGAAGACGCTAGGGGGCTGCAGAGCGACTGGCTGGTGACTAGCGAGGCATTCGAACTTAGCAATGCCCTGCCGAGGGTACTTGGAAACAACGATGCGGGGTTCGTAGGGATTCCCACTGTGAAGGTGGGCGAAGCAGAATCGATATCCCTGGTGGGCATGGTCAGAGATGCCGAGACTCCACTTTCTATGCTGTCGATCACCAGCGACGACCCAGAATTCGTGAGTTGGAACGCCCCTTCTTCCGAGATTACGGTACTTTTCGATAGTATCGAAACCGACTCAAACGGCAATCCAATTCCCCAGGGCGTGTTCGTCTCAATCTCCGACGGGGAGGACTCCAACAACGGCATGCTCCTGTTCAACGTAATCGAGAATGGGGCTCCACGATGGGAGCCCATCCCGACACAGACCGTATTCGAGGGGGGATCTGCTAGCACTGAACTGACTGGTTACCTCTCGGACTTCGATGAGAATGGGGACCCAGTCCCGCCATCCGAGATATCTCTGTCTCTGGTCTCAAACAGCAATGAGGGCCTCATCCAAGTCTCCCTCGATGGGCAAACGGTTAGTGCAAGCACCGTGGACCAGGACTCCCACGGAGTCGCAGAGGTAGTAATCATGGCGGATGACGGTTCCAAAACCTCCCAGACTTCAGTGGTATTCTACGTGATCAACGTCAATGATGCACCTGAGATGGATGTCTCGACTCTCGATGGCCTCGCACTGAAGTCGGGGGAGCTATCCTCGATAGGCATACTGCCACTAATCTCTGATATCGACGATCCGGATGATGAGGCCTGGGTCGATGTTGACACGTCGATCCCAGGAGCGGCCCAATTCGACTACGTCAGCGGGGTCCTAAACATGCAGTGGGACCAGCCCGGAACCCACTCCGTCAAGATGACCCTCATCGATAGCCACGGAGACTGGAGCTCCACCACCTTCACTGTGACCGTTCTGGACTCGAAGCCCCTGACTTGGCACACTGATTTCCAGCACGGGGATCTAGAGGTGGAACTGGAGGGCTTTGAGATTGGCACAGACCCGACGGTGACTCTGGTGAACAGCGGGGAGGTCGCGATTGAGGAGCCAAAGGTCAGGTGGACTATTTGTAACGGAATTGTCGGGATTTGCCACTCTGCCGGATCTTTCGACGGACTAGGCCCTTTCCAGGCAATTTCATCCGATGGGGGCGGCCTATCCATCGGGGACTACCTGACCCTCTCTGTCAAGGCGATAGATAGCGATGGATGGGATAGGGAGACAGTCGAGCCACTCGACATTCTTGTCCCGACAACCAGCGAAGACGATGACGCAATCGTAGCCCCCGTCCAGGAAGAACAGAAAGAGTCGAACCAGCAATCCGGGGACGGGTCCACGGACATTTCCGTCATGGATGCATTGCTGTTCATTCTGATCCTTCTATTATTCGTAGGAGGGGGGACAGTTGCTGGCCTGTACTTCTCTGGAGCCATAGGCAGCAGGGGCGAGCCAGCGCCAAAGCCCCCCTATTCTCCTGACGTCCCCGAGGAGCACCCTCAGGAGGGCCAACCCGTGATAGACTTCGAGCAGCAAGAGGAAATCTACCCTCCCCTGCCTGAGAGCGGCCTCCCGGAAGGATGGACGATGGATCAGTGGAAGTACTACGGGGAGCAGTGGCTAGAGAGACAGAACTAGGTAATTTCACCTCATTTCGACATAAACGCACCTTCAAGAAGGTGCCACTGGCAGGAAAGTCCCCGGGGGAACGCTATGGCCGAACAGGACGACTCGAACTCAGAGGGGGACTCCAAGCAAAAGGATCCGCTAGAATCATGGGAGGACGGGTCGGCTTTCGGGGTCTCTGACGACAGCGACCCGGTTTGCGAGACCCCGGTTGAGGATTGGATCAAGGACCTGGACATCGAGTCCACAGAACAAGTGCCGATTCCGGACAAGCTCGTCGACCAGGTGATAGGGCAGGAAGCCGCCTCCATCGTGGTCAGGAAGGCCTCTGAACAGAGGAGACACATGATCATGGTGGGGGAGCCCGGAACTGGAAAGTCGATGCTCGCCCGCTCCATGACCGAGTTCCTTCCACCAGAGCAACTGGAAGACGTTCTCGTGTATCGAAATCAGGAGGACGAGAACGAGCCCAAGGTCCGCACGGTTCCAGCAGGCCGTGGATCGAGGCTGATAGCCGAGCGCCGAGCCCATGTCCGTCAACAGAGAGAGAGGACAAACAGGACCCTTCTCTTCATCGCCCTAGTCGTCGGGGCAGCACTACTACTGGCCACCATTTCCTCGGGAGAAATCCTGACGTTCATTTTCGGATCGTTCATCCTAGTCTTCGGGTACTTCTTCCTGAGGACCAGGCTTACTGCTGGGGACGAGTCCAACATCCCCAAGCTGCTAATCAAGCACGAGAGGAGCGATGAACCACCATTCGTCGATGCGACAGGAAGCCTCGCAGGAGCGCTGCTAGGGGACGTTAGGCACGACCCCTTCCAGTCGGGGGCCGACCTAGCCACTCCGGCTCACGAGAGGGTCGAGCCCGGTGCGGTGCACAGGGCGAACAAGGGCGTGCTCTACATCGATGAGATCAGAATGCTGAGGATGGAGGAGCAGCAGGCACTGCTGGTGGCAATGCAGGAGAAGGAACTATCGATCAGCGGTCGCTCAGAGAGGTCCTCCGGCGCACTGACAAAGTCAGAGCCCGTTCCAACCGACTTCATCCTAGTCGCCGCAGGAAACCTGGACAGCATCCAGAACATGCATCCCGCACTCAGGAGCAGGATCAGGGGGTATGGATACGAGGTCTACGTCAACACCGACATGAAGGACACCGAGAGGAACCGACGCCGTTTGATTCGATTCATAGCGCAGGAAGTCCGTAATGAGATGAAAAAGGACACGGGCAAGTCAATCCCACACTTCGACAAACAAGCAATCTCGCTGGTCCTGAAGGAAGCGCAGAGGAGAAGCGGTCGCAGGGGCAAACTATCCCTGAGGCTAAGGGAGCTAGGGGGTCTGGTCAGGATAGCAGGCGACCTAGCAGCCGAGGACGGCTCAACCCTCACACACTCAAAGCACGTGGTGAGGGCCAGGGCAATCGCAAAGCCACTGGAGCAGCAGGTCGCAGACAGGTACCTAGAGAGGCAGTCGGAGTACTCCATGCTCGTGAACGAGGGCGACAGGGTCGGGAGGGTGAACGGCCTCGCAGTGCTAGGAGCGGATACCGGGCTCTCAGACTACTCGGGCGTGGTCCTCCCAGTCGAGGCCATGGTCACCCCTACTCAGGGAAGGTCAGGCCAGGTCATAGCAACCGGAGGGCTCTCCGACCTAGCGAAGGAGAGCGTGACCAACATCAGCGCGGTAGTGAAGAAACTCACGGGGAAGGACATCAGGGACTACGACCTACACGTGCAGTTCCCCGGGACCCACAACGTGGATGGGGACAGCGCATCCATCACCATGGCGACGGCCATAATCAGCGCATTCGAGGGAGTCCCGATAGACCAGAACCTCGCCATGACCGGGTCTCTCACGGTTCGCGGAGAGGTCCTCCCGATCGGCGGGGTCTCCGCGAAGATCGAGGCCGCCGTCAAGTCCGGGATCAAGAGGGTGGTGATACCCAGGTCGAACATGAACGACGTACTGATAGACGAGAAGTACGAGTCCCAGGTCGAGATACTGGCAGTGGACTCTCTGGACGAGGTCCTGGAGCACGCTTTGGTCGGCAAGGAGGAGAAGGTCAGCCTGGTGGAAAGGCTAGCCAAGGTGATCGACACCATCTCTTCGGGCACCGACAAGCAGCCTTCCGCTTGAGCGCCGACCAATCCTTGAAGTGCCAATCTCCGCAGGCGCATCGGTAGTTATGCCTTCCAGCCAACGTTCCTCAATGGGCATTCTGTTCCTTGTCGTCCTCGTCGACATGCTAGGCCTGACACTTGTGATACCATTCCTTACCTACTTCGTCCAGGACCTGGCATCCGCAGAGGGAATTGTTGACACCGGCTCCAGGGACTTCTGGGTCGGCATAGTCATTGCGACCTATTCTCTGGCCCAGTTCATTTCGACGCCAATCCTGGGGTCAATCTCGGATCGCATAGGCAGGAGGCCCGTTCTGATGTTCGGCCTGGCCGCAAACTCCCTCTTCTTCATCGTCTTCGGTCTATCTGGCAGCCTGGCCATGGCCATAATCGCCCGGTTCCTGGCTGGCGCTGGGAACGGCAACATCGCCGTCGCCAAGGCGTACATCGGGGATATCAGCGAGGATGACCAGGTGGCTGGGAGGATGGGCATGCTGGGTGCGGCATTCGGCTTGGGCTTCATGATCGGCCCTTTCTTGGGAGGGGTATTGTCCGACCCAGCCACGGGGATAGGGGGCCCTTTCGATACCCAGTTCTGGTCTGACTACCCCTACTTGCTCCCCTGCCTATTCTCGAGTGCAATGTCTGCCATAGCCCTGATTCTGGCGGCATTCATGCTCCCCGAGAGCCTGCCACAGGAGTCGAGACAAGAGTCTGCGAAGTCCCCGATTTCGCAACTGGGCGAGACCTTCACAAGCATCGCGTCGGTTATGAGGCTACCAAACATCTCCGCACTGGTCAATGTGAACTTCCTGTTCCTGGTCGGTTTCACAATGATGCACGGTACGTTCATCCTGTTCACTTCGATGGAACCGGAAAGCGGAGGACTCGGTTGGAGCGAGAGAGAAAACGGCTGGGTTTTCGCTTTCATAGGGTTAGCCGGAGTCGTCGTCCAGGGTGGCCTGATCCGGCCTCTCACCCAGAGGTTTAGCCTCAGGGGGTTGATGCTGGTGGGGACCGTGCTGACCGGCATCGGAATAGCAAGCATACCATACGCCTCAGCAGACATGTCAATGCTGATTTTCTGGTCATTCTGCGCTGCATTCGCGATCGGGAACGGGATCTACTCCCCCTCGCAAAGCTCACTCCTGACATTCGCATCCAAGGAAGGGGGCCACGAGCTCGGGACTATCATGGGGGCCCAGGAGGGGCTAGGGGCCCTGGCCCGCATAATTGGCCCACTCCTATCTGCAGTTATCTGGTCCGAAACCGTTGAGGGGTCCGGGCTCTGGTCCTACCATACCTGCTTCAGGGTATCCGGGCTCTTCTTCTTGGTGGCGTTCCTGATGCAACTAGGTCTAAGGACCTCGGACGATTCAAAAAACGCTGCGGGAGGCACATAGGTTGGCGATTCCAGCAGTCGTGGCACACGGGGGCGCCGGAGCGGGGCCGGAAAGGCTTGCGAACGTCGAGAGGGCGGTGGCCATCGCCGCGGGAATCCTCGACTCAGGGGGATCAGCCATAGAGGCGGCAGTAGAGGCATGCGTGGTCTTGGAAGATGACCCAGTCTTCAACGCCGGCACGGGCTCAGTCTTCAGGACGGATGGGTCCGTCCACCTCGATGCCTCCATCCAGACCTCGGAGGGGAAGATGGGTTTCGTCATCGGGATGCAGGATACGCCCAACCCGATTCGGGTGGCAGCGGACCTTCTGGACGAGGAAATCAACGGGCTCAGCGGGGACGGGGCCAGGCTATGGGCCGACTCCAAGGGGTTCGAGAGGTCGAATGTGCAAGGCAGGCCTCCCTTCGAAGGAGCCACAGACACCGTCGGGGTCGTAGCCAGGGACAAATCCGGGCTAATCGTTTGTGCCACGAGCACGGGGGGCACCAGCAACAGGCCGCCGGGCAGAGTCGGTGACGTCCCCCTGCCTGGGTGCGGATTCTGGGTCCAGGACGGGGTGGGCGTCGGGGCGACTGGGATCGGGGAGGCCATAACGAGGGGCATGATCAGCCTCAGGGTAGCAGACAGGATACTCGACGGGAACGGCCTGGAGGAGTCGATGATGTGGGCTCTGGACGAGTGCCTCGAGGAGGATGCGGAGGTGGGCATCATCGCGCTAGGCACGGAGGGCACAGGGCACGGAGTCTCCAACAGTACGAACATGCCGTGGGCCTCGTGGATCGCCAGGAAGTGAAACCCTCCCGATGGGATGCGCTTAAGGAGGGGCCTACGGTGGATGGCCCGGAGATGGGGCCTTGTCAGATATCGATACCCGCATCAAGCAGATTGCGCATGTGCTAGGCCAACTAGACGACAACCAAGTCCCTCGAAATATCCGCTCGGCCTCCAAGGACGCAGTTGAGAAGTGGCTACTCAACGCCAGCAAGGACATGGACGTCAGGCTGGGGATGACCGCCTCTATTCTGGACGAGATATTCAACGACCCCAACCTCCCGGGCCACTACGGCCCCCTGTGCCTGCAACTACAGACGGCACTCGAGGAGATGCTGAACGAAGTCACTCGCTCCTGAGGATTGAAGAGCAATCCCCCGCCATGGCTCTACGTTAGAAATGCCCGAGTGGACCAATCTCTCCTATGCCAATGTCGCAACGACCTCCCCCACAGCGCATCGCGCCTCATCGGATTGGGCCGAATCACTGGCCAGGGGGGGTGCAGCCGAGTTCGATGGCGAGGCCGAGAAGAACGGCATGATGCCCCTGAGGTTGGCTGCCTCCAGGCTACTTTCCTGCGATGTTGCCGACGTATGCGTCGGATCCAGCGCCACGGAGTTGCTTTGCTCCATCGCCTGGGCGATGTCCCCGCGCGAAGGGACAAACGTGGTTTCCACGAGGGCTTCCTTCCCCTCCACAGTATACCCATGGGCCAGGGTCGCCGATCAGAACGGGGCTGAGATCAGGCTTGCTGACCACGATGAGAACCTGTACACCGATCCTTCCGACCTCCTCTCACTGATCGACGAGGGAACCTCCGTTGTCACGGTCTCTCACGTCGAGTTCTCCAACGGGCAGAGGTATGACCTGCGGGAGATCGCCGATGCGGCCCATTCCGTCGGGGCCATGCTCGTTGTCGATGCGACCCAGTCAATGGGGATGGTCCCCATCGACGCATACGAGACCAATGCCGATGCCATCGTGTCCTCTGGCTACAAGTGGCTCAGGGGGACGTACGGGGCAGCTGTCGGATTCATCTCCCCCTCGATCGTCAAGACTCTGAACCCCGGGCTGATGGGATTCAGGAGCAATTCGGATATCTGGGACCTGAGGGCGGATAGGCTCGATCTGCCAGAGGACGCGAGCAGGTTCGAGTTCACGACCATCCACTTCGGTGCGGCCCTGGGCCTCGCGGCTGCTATCGACGAGCTTCTCGAAATGGGGATGGACGAGGTCTGGAGGCATGACTTGGAGCTAGCCGATCACCTGATCAGAGGGGTGGAGGGGCTGGGCATCGAAGTAGTCTCGCCGACTTCGGAGCCGGAGAGGAGCGCCATCGTGAGCCTGAGGATGCCCTCCGGTCTGAGCAGCCTAGAGGTATCCAACAGGCTCCAGTCCGAATACTCGATACTCACCACCAGCAGATCGGGGATGCTGCGCGTGTCACCTCACATCGACAACGACATCTCGCAGATCGACTCTCTCGTCTCAGCGCTGTCTGACATCCTCTCATAGGTGCGGTAGGACGATCGCCCCAGCAATCGCGAACATCACGGCAGCAATGCCCCTATCGATGATTCTCCAAGCATCGGGGCTATCCAGTACCTTGGACAGCCTCCTAGCGCCGTAACCGATGGAGAAGAAGAACAGGAACGAAGCCGCAGATGCCCCGATGCCGAAAGCAATCCTCTCATCCCCTGAGAAACCAGTCGAAGCGCCCCCTATCAGGAAAAGTGTGTCGAAGTAGACATGCGGGTTGAGGAGGGTGAACGCGAGAACGGCCCCCATGGTCTTCGACAGGCTTTCCGAGGCCTCTCCTTCCACGACGAACCCTTCCGGGTCCATCGAAGATCTGATTCTCAGTACCCCGTATCCGAACAGGAAAGCGCCCGCACCGTAAGAGATGAGTGACTCGGCCCCATCGATGCTCGCCACTATGGCTCCGACACCCAGAATCCCAGCAGCTATCAGGATGGCATCAGCAAGCGAGCACGCTAGGCACGTGGCAAAAACATGTGAGCGCTTCAGCCCCTGCCGCATAACAAAGATGTTCTGTGGGCCAATTGCCAGAATGAGTCCCAAACTAAGAGCGAATCCCTCGAGTCCTGCAGACCCGACACCCATGCTCATGACGACCTGCGCTCTGCTGCCTTCTTCCTAAAGCCCGTGTAACCGCACTTCCTGCATGATTTCGGTGGCTTGACTCCTCGATGAGCCCGGGCGGTAGCTGAGCATTTCATGCATACCCACTTGACCAGAAGCCTTGCTTCTGCCTCAGGGTGCCTCTGTGCCATGATGTCGCGCGACCTTCCTGACCTTCATAACCGCTTCCCAACGCAACGGGCAGATAATTATCACATCCAAAGCATTCAAACACCTATCGCCATGTTCCGCGACCGTGCCTGCCAGCGTAGTGCTCGGGGCCCAATGGGGAGATGAAGGAAAGGGCAAGGCCATAGACCAGCTGGCCCCAAACTCCCAATGGGCAGTGCGCTTCCAGGGGGGCAATAACGCCGGTCACACAATAGTGGCCGGGGGGACCACCCTCAAGATGCACCTGCTACCATCCGGAATCACAGCCAGGGATTGCAAACTGGTACTCGGATGCGGCATGGTGGTAGACCCATGGGTCCTGGACAGGGAGCTATCCGAGTGGGCAGAACTGACCGGAGAGAGCCCAGAGGGCGAACGCCTCTTCATCAGCGAGAGAGCAGCCGTGATACTTCCTTTCCACAGGCTATACGACTCGGCCGACGAGCTCGTCGGGACTACAGGCAGGGGCATAGGGCCAGCGTACCGCGACAGGACCGAACGGGTCGGTCTGCGATTCGTGGACATCGGGCTAATCTTGGGAAGGGACTCCGAGATTGCCGAGATATCAGAGAGGATGAACGCGCAACTATCCACAGTAGGGGTCGGAGAAAGGATCGATCCAGATCAACTCAAGTCCGAGCTGTCTTGGGTCCACGAGAGATTCTCCGATGCAATTTGCGCTACTGGGCCGATGCTGGACAAGGCCCTCGCCCGTGGCGAGCAGGTCCTCCTAGAGGGAGCACAGGGGGCTATGCTTGACATCGATCAGGGGACCTATCCTTTCGTGACCTCATCCATCACCTGCAGGGCGAATGCCACACACGGTGCCGGCATCCATCCAGGACACATAGACCAGTGCTATGGGATAACCAAGGCGTACACCACGAGGGTCGGAAACGGCCCCTTCCCTACCGAGCTATCCCTCGAGGAGGGTCCCGGGAAGCAGATGTCGGTGGTCGGTCACGAGTTCGGAACCACCACGGGGCGTCCCAGAAGGACCGGATGGCTGGATGCGGTTGCCCTCAACGAGAGCCAGCGGCTCAACGGATACACGGGACTCGTCGTCACCAAGCTGGACGTGCTCGGGGGATTGGACGAACTGAGGATATGCACATCGTACAATCTGGATGGGGAGGAGGTCGACCACGTCCCGTCCTCGTCCGAGGAACTCGCAAGATGCACGCCCGTCTACGAGAGCCACCCGGGATTCCCAGCGCTCGACGAGGACGAGTGGATCGGGATGGCAGAGGAGTCCAGGAAGGGAGGTGGGATAGACTCCCTCCCCAGCCCCATCAGGTCCTACCTCTCCAGAATCGAGGAGATCACAGGAGTGCCAGTAGTCAGCGTGGGGGTCGGCCCGGACCGCCTCGCTTCCGTAGCCAGCGCAGGTGGGCCATTCGACGTGGAAATGTCCGAAGCAACCTTCTAATCGGCGTGCATCGCCGGGATGGCATGGGATTCAAGTCCAGGGCCCGCAAGAGGAGGGCCTCTTCCCAGGCCGGAGACGGGGACGCGCCCAACGAGGACAAGCCCGAATTCGTCGGAGAGGTGCCATGCGACATCAAAGGGTGCGAAAGGTGGGCCGACAAGAAGGCCGGTGGCAGGAAGATGGCCTACGACAGAGCAGTGGACGTCTGGGGGACCTCGGGAATATCCAAGAAGGTCAGGAAGATCTCTCTCTGCAAGCCCTGCTACAGGACCTGGAAGAAGGAGAAGAAGGGCGAGCCCAAGGAGTGGGAGTAGCCCAGAATCAACCTGCGAAACTATGTTAGACGATTCGCCCCCAGTGTGCCCTATGGGCCAGCCAGTAAATGAGCCGATAATGGGATATGCGCCAGGAAGCCCGGAGAGGGTGGCGCTGCAGAACGAGATAGATAGGCAGCTCGGAGAAGTAATCGAGATACCGTGCGTGGTCAATGGTGAGCTTATTTTCACGGGCAACACCGTCACCCAGGTGGTCCCTCACGACCATGGTCACATTCTGGCGAACGTTCACCTGGCTGGGAGGGAGGAGATTGAGGCAGCGTGTAGAGCCGCTGTCGATGCCCAGCAGTCCTGGATAGACCTCGGCCTGGAGGGCAGGTGCGCCATCTTCGAGAGGTGCGCTGACCTGCTGGCCGGGGACTGGAGGATGCGCGTCAACGCCTCCACCATGCTGAACCAGTCGAAGACAGCCTTCCAGGCCGAGATAGACTCTGCCTGCGAGCTGATCGACTTCTGGAGGTTCAACTGCCACTACGCCAGGGGCTTCCATGACGACTTGCAACCCCTGGTCTCTCCCGAGGGCGTCGAGAACTCCACCGAGATCCGCCCCCTGGAGGGGTTCGTACTCTCAATCACCCCGTTCAACTTCACCAGCATCGCCGCCAACCTACCGAGCGCACCAGCAATCGTGGGTTGCACCTCCGTCTGGAAGCCGAGCAGGAACTCGTACCACTCCAACTACGTCCTGATGCAGCTGATGATGGACGCGGGACTGCCTCCGGGGGTGATCAACTTCCTCCCAGGCTCGGGAGCGGAGATCACTGGGGCTGCCCTGGCCAATCCGGACTTCGCTGGATTGCACTTCACCGGCTCGACATCGACCTTCCAGGGGCTCTGGCAGGAGATCGCCAAGGCACTGCCCGACCTTAGGTCCTACCCTAGGATAGTGGGCGAGACCGGAGGCAAGGACTTCGTAGTGGCCCATCCGGACTGCGACCACCGGGGCCTTTTGGTGGCCCTCCTGAGGGGCTCGTTCGAGTACCAGGGGCAGAAGTGCAGCGCGGCCAGCAGGGCGTACATACCCTCATCGGTGTGGGATGCGATAGGGGACGACCTGTGCTCCGAGGTCTCCAAGATCAAGATGGGCGATGCCCGGGACTTCACGAACTTCATGACCGCCGTCATCGACCAGAGGGCCTTCGACAAGATCTCCGGCTACGTCGAGAGGGCCAAGAAAGACGATTCCTGCGAGGTAGTCGTCGGAGGGGGTCACGACGACTCCACAGGCTGGTTCATCGAGCCGACGATAATAGTCACGACCAACCCGGCCTCCGAGACGATGTGCGAGGAGATCTTCGGACCGGTCCTGACAGTCTACGTCTACGAGGACGACGACTTCGAGGGGGCACTGGAGACGTGCGACAAGGGATCCCCGTACGCCCTCACCGGATCCATCTTCGCCAACAACGAGGCGGACGTCCAGAGGGCTTTCGAGGCGCTGCGGTTCGCAGCCGGGAACTTCTACATCAACGACAAGCCAACCGGTGCCGTGGTGGCCCAGCAGCCGTTCGGCGGAGCCAGGGCGAGCGGGACCAACGACAAGGCCGGAGGGCCGCTCAACCTGCTCCGGTGGATCAGCCCACGCTCCGTGAAGCGCACGCTGGACATCCCACAGGACTGGGGATACCCTTTCATGCAGCCAGAGTGAGAATCGACAAGGTTCAACTGCCCCAATCCCCACGCCCTCACGGGGAGCAACTTGCTGAGAGGTCGCCTTGGCGACGACCCGAGAACCTGATCTGGGTAATTCCAGCGGAGGAAGAGAAATGGAAACGAACACCGCATACATACTGACTGCAAGCGTACTGGCCGCCTTCGGGTACATCGGATACCAATCCGCCACGAAGGACATCGACGACGATGACTACCTCTCATCAAGGGGGACCCAGGGATGGCTCGGGATAGGCCTGAGCCTGTTCGCCTCGGGAATGGGGGTGTGGGTCCTGCTGGGGCCCTCCGAGGTCGCCTACTACGGCGGTTTCTGGGACGTGCTCGGATACGCAGCCTCATCGATGGCCCCCTTCCTGCTACTGGCCTACGTCGGGCCGATGATCCGCGATCGCATCCCCCTCGGTGTCACCCTGGCGGACTACGTCAGGCAAAGGCTGGGCAGGCCCATGCAGTTCTACGTGGGGGTCATCTCCATCCTCTACATGTTCACCTTCCTATTCGCGGAGTTCACTGCGATAGGCAAGGTGATGGAGCACCTCTCGGGGATGGACCCCCTTCACCCGATGATAATGGTGGGGATCGTAACAGCCGCCTACACCGCCTACGGGGGCCTTCCTGCTTCATTGGCCACTGACAGGACCCAGGCATGGGTCATCGCCGTCCTCGTCACGATGATACTAGTTGTCCTCGTAGGGGGGGACCTGGGCCAGATGATCGATGACGCCAGGGCGTACAACACGGATGACGATTGGTCGCTCCTGGGCAGCATGAGCTACATGGGCTCGTGGGAATCAGGACTGGCGCTAATAGTCGCGGTGACAGCCGCGGAGATGTTCTCCCAGGGCAACTGGCAGAGGGTGTACGCCTCGGACAACGACGAGTCCCTCAGGAAGGGAGCCCTCCTGGCCGCCGCCATGGTCTTCCCACTCGTGTTCGCCATGGGCTTCCTCGGTACCGTGGCGGCTGGGCAGGGGGGGATAGCAGACCCCTCCATCGCCTTCTTCTACCTGATAGACGAGTCCAGCCTGGTCGTGGCATCGGTCCTCATAGTGCTGGTGATTTCCCTCGTCTGCTCCAGCGCCGATACGCTGCAGAACGCGATCGTCGCCTCGATATCCAGGGACATCTACGACAACAGGATGGACCTCCAATTATCCAGGATCGCCACCATAGCGATGATCCCCATCGCGATATACCTGGCATCGGGCCCCACGATACTCGGCTTCCACTTCAACGCGTGGAGCGTGTTCGGGATATTCCTGTTCGCGGACATGCTGGCGGCAGCCACTGTCTCCCCCGTCCTGATGACCCTGTGGGGGGGAGTGTCGTCCCGGGGAGCCCTCATCGGTTGCGTGGCCGGCTTCGCCTCGGTGGCGATATACGGGCTGTACGAGCCCCCGGCGGATGCCGCGTTCTACATGTACATACTCCACCCCACAGGAGGGGCTGTCCCAGCGAGCGAGGGCGGACTCACCAACCTCTATGCGTTCCTCTCGGCCATCATCGGGTCAACCGCGGCGACGGTAGTAGGTTCATACGCACTGCCCGACGAGTAGGGCCATGCTCGCAGCGCTCAGGCCCTGGAGGAGGTTCTGGGCAGGCCCATGGTCACGCAGGGACAGGGCCGGGGGGGCTTGGTTCCCCCTCGAGGTGTTCGTCCTCGGGCTCCTGCTGGTGGCGGTCCCCTACTTCTCCACCAACAACATCGCCAGCATGTACCTGGACACGGTCTGGGACCCGGAGATCGCCCTGGACCGCGAGCTCCCGGTCGTCAACTGGATGATCCTCCCATACACCCTGCTGTACCTGTTCTATCCTGCCACCCTGATCCTGTGCCCGCGGGGCGAGAGGGGCCATGCCGAGCTCGCGGTCGGCATGCAGACCCTGATCATGGTCACCGCGTTCTGCTGCGCCATCTTCCTCCTGCTCCCCGCCGAGATAGACATGAGGGACCAGATCGACTGGGACTCCCTCAACGGGTGGGAGCACGCCCTCTTCGAGTTCATCCACTTCTCCGACAACCCCTGGAACGCATGGCCGAGCCTGCACATCGTCCACTCCTACCTGCTCGCACGCCTGATGACGGTATGGGCATCGAGGAGGGCCGCGGAGTCGAGCGCATGGAACCTCTTCCTGGTCGTGCTCTGGGTAGAATGGGTCCTGCTCTGCATCAGCATCCTGACCACCAAGCAGCACTACCTGTTCGACCTAGTGACGGGGATAGCAGTGGCACAGCTTGCCTGGATGGCAACTAAGCCCACCCTCGACGAGATCGGGGAGATGGGCCCCTCGGCCTTCGCCGAGAAGTGCGGGTGGACCGACTAGTTGTAGACGATGGACAGCAGACCGTTGGCGGCCTTCTCACATGCGTTCGCCACGTCATCCATCCTCTGCAGGACCCTGTACATGTGCACAGCAGCCAGCGGCGCGTCCTCGCCGTGGCTGAATACGTAGGCAGCGGCCTTACTCTCAACCAGGTCCGCCTCGTGCTCTGCCAGGTTGACCTCGTCGATCAACTCCCCGAGCCTGTCCCTCCCCGCCTTGGTGTAACCCGAAAGGGCCACGTCCTTGAGCTGGGAGACAGCGTCCTCGTAGAGGGAAGTGGTCTTAGAAACGGCCTCTGCCATCTCCTTGAGCATACCCCGTGCCTCCTTGTCGACGAACAGCTCCCTGAAGGATAGTTGCTCGGCGACGTTCTGTGCATAGTCCGCAATCCTATCCTGCCTGGAAACCATCCTGAACAACTCGTCCTTGCCCTGTAGCACGGATATCTGTCCAGCTCCGAGCCTTCTCCTGATGTCGTTCTTCATTTCGTCTGCCCTGAGCTCTGCTTCGACCGTCGATGTGATGTGGTCCTCCGGGTCTTCCCCATCCGCAGCGGCATTTACCGCGCTGAGCATGTGGCCGACCGTCTCCTCCACGGCAACTGCATGTGCGTGGAAGAGCTCGAAGTGAGTCGGCGCTCCCTTGTTGTCCGCGCTACCAGCATCGGACAGGGCGTCCTCAACGTAGACCTCGTCGTCCCATGTCGCCCAGATCACATACGCGACCATCGCGAAGGCTATCGGGATTATGACCAGGAGCTTAATCGGGTCAGAACCGGAGGCAACGTAGATCGCTATCGATCCGAAACCAGCTGCAGGTAGGCTTGCAACCCATGAAGAAGCGATCTTGCCGAACACCCTGAAGTCAACTGCCTTTGCACCCCCTGCGAGACCCACTCCCACCACTGCTCCAACTAGTGTGTGAGTGGTCGAAACGGGAACGGCCAGGAATGGCATTGAGAAAATCAGGATGGTGGTAGCAGCTCCGAACTCTGCTGCGAAACCCCTGGTTGGAGTAATGTCGGTGATCTTGTGCCCTATGGTGTCCATGACCCTCCAGCCCCAGGTCATAACGCCTATCGCGATTCCAGCGCTGCCGAGGAGAACCAACCAAACCGGGACGTCTGCCTTGGCAGCCAGCACCCCATCGCTGGATATGACCTGGTAGACTGCAGCCATCGGCCCTATGGCATTGGAACGATCGTTAGCCCCATGTGCGAATGCGACGTATGCTGCGGTGATTACCTGAAGCCATACGAATATTCGCTCGACACCATGGAAGCCATCTTCCTCACCCTTGAACTCGTAGTTCCTCAGTACGTAAGCGAGAACTCCTGATGCTATCACTGCTATGATGAATGCGAGGATTATTGAGTTGATTGGAACCCAGGCTCCCTCGTATACAGCATTCAAACATTCATCGGTGATTATCTCTGCTTTAGATGGGCAGGAAGGTGTAAACGGGTCAAATGAACCGTTCTCCTTGACGGGGATCCACTCGTACTTGTCGTCTATCCAGCCATTGGACTCCGCTCTTGAGAAGAATCCCTTGAGGGCCTTGAACTGGAGCGCTATGCCAAGGACGAAGAAAGTGGGGATCGCCATGATCGGGGCGAGCCACCTCGACCTCTCCTCGGGGTTGCTCGATTCGAGGATGGTCTCGCGTACTATCCAGAACGTTCCGAATGCCAGAAGTCCTCCCATCAGTGGGCTGGCAACCCATGACATGACTACCTCCTGGGTCTTCTCCCAGTTGATCAGCTCAGTGTCGTGCTGGACCTCTAGAACCAGTCCGACTCCGATGATCCCACCGATTATGCTGTGGGTGGTGGAGACTGGCAGCCCCAGCCTGGTTGCTGTCGTCAGCCATATCGCAGCCGCCATCATGGCTGCGATGAACCCGTACATCAGGTCGTTGGCGAAATCGTTTGTCACGGTTTCGAAGTCGACAACCAGTATTCCCTTCCTTACGGTGTCAGTCACCGCATCCCCTGCGAAGAAGGCCCCGCAGAACTCGAAGACAGCGGCGATAATCACCGCTTGCTTCAGTGTTAGGGCCTTCGAGCCAACCGAGGTCCCCATAGCGTTCGCAACATCGTTTGCCCCTATGTTCCAAGCCATATAGGCACAAACGATCAATGACAGAATCAGTACAAGCCACATAACTCCTGAGAGTTCCATATTCTATATTGGGTATATAGTCAGTATATCAATTTTCGAATATAGTAACTATATAGAAAATAAATAAAACGGGGTACTGCAAGGATAATGTAAGTATATATTCTGTTCCTCTTTCCGCGATACATGGCGGGGGCACCTGAAAAATCTGAAGTTAGAAAAATTCAGTTGACAGGCGGTTCGACCTATATCGTAAGTCTTCCAAAGAAATGGGTCATGGAACATGGGCTGAATGCACGGGATCAGATTAGGATAGAATGGAGGCCTTCAGGAACCCTTCGAGTAATTCCCGAGGCATCAACTGTAACGAAGAGGAGGGAGGTAGATGTCGACCTCTCATCCGTTCCGGATGAAATGATGTTCGATCACCTAATCGCAGCTTACCTTTCAGGCAATCAGCTAATTCGAATTCATTCAAAGAAAGGTTTCTCTAGGTTCCACCGGAAGGTGTTTAGAAAATTCATAGGATCGACGAGAGGTATCGAGATTTCCAGTGAGTTTGAGAATACTATCGAGATGATCAGCCTGATCAATCCTGCTGAGATGCCCCTTTATTCAACCCTAAACAGGATGTACCTTCTCATTTCAAGCCAAGTCAGGGATGTGGTAGATGTTCTGTCATCCGGGGACAAGGAGTTGCTCGAGGATGCCGAGGAAAGAGAGGGGGAAGTGGATGCGCTAAGATTGCTTCTTGAGAGACAAGTTGGCCAAATTTTAGAGTCAGCTAGCATTGAGTCAAATCTCGGAACCTCTAGGTGGGAAGCATCAGAGTTGAGCAAGGTGGTTCGTACCCTAGAGAGAATGGGCGACCACTCATTCGCAATTTGCACTTTAACCAGGGACTATGAATCTCCAAGAGGAATCAATACCGGAACTTTGCCACTATCAGCAATCCCCATTTGGCAGTCCTCAATAAAACTACTAATTTCTAATTTCAGAAAGAGGCGAATTTCCGAGATTCATCAGGCCAAGGCACAATTGATTTCCGCAAGAAAAGATCTTGAGAAGTATGAGGATGAACTCAGATCCAGCGATATTGACATCAAAGACGCGTTGTTTCTCGATAGAATTTCTGAATCACTAAGAAGGATGTGCGCCTATTCCATTAACATGGCTGAAGTTCTCCTAAATATCCAAGCACATAGAGACTCTATAGAAGTAGTAATTTGAATTACATAAATTCTAAACTATAGAGACAATATATCTTCTATCCGTCTATAGCAATAGCGTTGCCTTTTTTCATTTGGCATATCCAATACGGGAGTTTGAGGAATTACGATGAATGTAAAGACGAAGACAACCCTAATGATTGCCCTGTTTTTCTGCAGCATGCTCGCAGGATGTGCAGGAGATGACGAAAAACCAAGCCTGGTTCAGACCGGCTCCTCTACCGTTTTGCCACTTGCCGTGGTGTGGGCAGAGGACTACCAGGATGCCGATGTATCGGTATCCGGCGGTGGAAGTAGCCACGGTCTGAACGCCCTCCTAAACGGGGAAGCCGATCTGGCCGATGCAAGTCGGATAATGAAGAACAAGGACTACGGGAAATTCGATGATTGCGACGATACTGCTGTAGACGAATCGACCGGATCAACATCCACTCCTTGTAACGGAGTACTTCCGGTTAAGTGGGTAGTGGCCTTCGACGTACTGGCCACCATTGTTCACCCAGATAATGACTGGGCCACATCGATGAATTTCACACAACTTTACTCGATTTTCACTGACGACAACCCAGCTGCTTACTGGGACGAGGTTCCAGGCATGGAATCTACAGCACCTCATGAGTTGATAGAAATCTATGCGCCGGATGAAGCGAGCGGGACTTTCGACTTCTTCTTCGAATCTGTAATCGAAGATTGGGGCAAGGACTCGCAGGTCGCTGGAACAAGGTTAGAGTCCGGGGACGGCGTTTACCATCCTTCGGCAGATGACAATGTGATAATGACCGCCATCAAGAATAACCCCTACGCAATAGGATATCTCGGCTTTGCATATGTTAAGGAAAACCCGGGAAGCGTAGGATTAGTCTCATTGGATGGGGGCTCGGGCCCAGTCGAGCCGTCACTTTCGACCGTCGCCGACTACCCGATGGCTAGGCCCCTTCACGTGTACACCGATGCTTATGCAGACAACCGGGATGTTGTTGAGGGTTACATCGCCTTCTGCCTTTCCGATGAGGGCCAGTCTGTGGTAGATGAGGTAGGATATGTTCGCGTGGAAATGGTCGATCCAGACCTTCTATCTGAACAACTGTCGAGAATAAACTGAGGATTGAGGTGATGACGGAGGCGAATCCATTAGAGGGCGATTCGCCAAAACACAAATTTGTGTTGGGCTCTCTTTTCGCCTCCGCATCCCTCTCAGTGGTAGCCAGTGCACTGATCATCTACACTCTCGCCGAGGGAACCATCGAGTTCTTCTTGGCCGAGGAAGCCACACTCTTGGGCTTCATAGGCGGGGGGGAATGGGTCCCAAACGGTAGGAATCCAAGATTCGGGATATGGCCACTCCTCTCCGGGAGCTTCCTAATTGCAGGGGGGGCGCTGCTAATCGCGGTTCCATTGGGAGTTTCAGCTGCCCTATACCTGTCCGAATTCGCGAGCAACAGGTCAAGGAAGATACTGAAGCCAGCCGTGGAAATACTGAGCGGTATCCCGTCAGTTGTTCATGGCTTCTTCGCGCTTCTTGTCATCAGTCCTTTCATCAGGACCTACTTCGACGCTTCTTACTTCAATGCGGCTAGCGCCATTATCGTAGTAGCAGCGATGATTCTACCAATCATCGTTAGTATCTCTGACGATGCTATACGAGCCATACCAAGGGAGATGAGAGAGGCGAGCCTAGCTCTGGGAGCAACGCGTTGGGAGACGGCGAGTCGAGTAGTCTTGCCCGCAGCTAGATCTGGGATCGTGGCCTCTGTGCTATTGGCCCTCGCGAGGGCCGTCGGCGAGACAATGGCGGTTACTCTGGCCGCCGGTTCAGTCGCCTCGCTTCACTTGGACCCCCTCAGGGAAGTACAGACGCTCACCGCATACATAGCGCAGGTAGCAACTGGAGACATACCACCTGGAACTGCAACAGACGCAGGTTTCGCCGTAGGCGCTACTCTTTTCATTCTGACTTATACAGCGAACACCCTTGCTATAGGGGCCACCAAGAAGAGGCTAGGTAGGAAGCCAGGAAAACTCAGCAAGTCATTAGGAAATCTCTCCAGAAAGGCTCGAAGCGTCATCTCTTCGTTCTCAAATGGCGATATTCCGGGAAGGGTCCCAGTTGATCCTCTATCTCCGAACAGCACTGATTTGAAGAGGAGGAGATCAGAGGTCATATGGCGGCGATTGATTGGATCAAGCCTTCTATTGGGAATGGGTTTCCTGACAATTCTATTGCACAGCGTGATCAACGCAGGGGCACCCGGGATCGACTTGGCATTCCTAACGGACTACCCCTCGTCACGAGCGCACCTAGCAGGGATAGGGCCAGTTATTCTAGGCTCGATTTGGCTGATTGCACTGACGATGATTTTCGCTCTTCCTGCCGGAGTAGGTGCCGCGGTGTATCTCACTGAAATGTCGAGACCGAGCCCGATAAATCTCTTCTTGAGGAGGACAATTCAGAATCTCGCCGCCGTACCTTCGATAATTTTCGGACTCGTGGGTCTGTACGTATTCTCCAGGATGCTGGGCTTCGGACTTAGCCTTCTTACTGGGTCACTAACCTTGGCAATGATGGTCCTCCCAATGATCGTAGTAACATCAGAAGAGGCGTTACTAGCCGTCCCCAAGGGATTCAGGGAAGGGGCCCTTGCGGTTGGTGCTACACGATGGCAGGCGGTACGCTACCATGTACTCCCAAATGCAGTCCCCGGAATAGCAACCGGGGCAATACTCTCCGTCGCTAGGGCACTGGGTGAGACCGCCCCAATCCTATTCGTCGCTAGTATTTTTTCCAAGACGGCGCCAACTGGAGTCTTGGACGGTTTCATGGCCATGCCCATCCAGATATTCTTCTGGACACGTCATCCGTCGCAATCCTTCCAAGACTTAGCAGCGAGCACTATCCTAGTGCTGCTCATGCTTCTATTAATTCTCAATGCAATGGCCCTGTTCGTCCGTAACAGGGCAGAGGCTAGGAGGTCGTGGTAATGAAAAAAGGAGGAAACATATCCGTTAAGAATTTGACAATAAAATATGGGGACAAGGTAGCAATTAACGACGTCTCTATCGAATTAATTGAGGGGAAAGTCACTGCATTCATTGGTCCATCGGGCTGCGGAAAAAGCACTTTCCTTAGGGCATTCAACAGAATGAATGACGAAATCATCGGTGCTTCCATGGAGGGGGATATTTCTTGGATGGGCAAGCAAATATTGAGCGATGAAATCGATCCTGTTCTCCTACGTCGTGCGGTTTCTATGGTATTCCAGAAGCCGAACGTATTCCCGATCTCCATCTACGAGAACGTAGCATTCGGATTACGCATTCAGGGCGAAAATGAACCCTCCAATCTCGATGCCGCAGTCAAGCAGAGCCTAGTGGACGCAGCACTATGGGATGAGGTCAAGGATCGACTCTATGATGATGCATACTCTCTATCCGGAGGGCAGCAGCAGAGACTCTGCATAGCTAGAGCACTAGCTATCGGCCCCTCGGTTCTTTTGATGGATGAGCCAACATCCGCCCTAGATCCGATAGCCACTGCCAAGATCGAGGAACTCATTTCAACACTGAAATCAAAACTAACCATAGTGATAGTGACACATTCGATGAGCCAAGCGTCTAGGATCTCAGATCACACGGCCTTCCTGTATCTGGGCGATCTGATTGAATTCGGAGAAACCAAGCAGATATTCGAAGATCCAAAACAGGAGCTAACTGGGCAATACATCTCCGGAAGGTTCGGCTAGAACCAAAGACTCAGCGAATTTGTTAATTCCATATGGGTCCCTAAAATATCGCTTCAGAGATGTAAAAAAAGCCGCTTCCCACTATACCTGCCATCACCAGCTTGTGGATCCATTCTGACTTCATGGCCTCCAACCACCTCTTCCCGGCCCTCACACCGAGCAAAGCGGCCACCACTAGTAGCAAGGTGACCTGTAGGTGCTCTCCTATCTCCTCCGGTCGGAAGTATAGGTAGACCGGGACTCTCGACAGGTCCACGCAGAGCGCGAGAACGCTGGCAGTGGCGGCATATGCCATCTTGTCCGGAAGACGACGAGTGAGGAACATCGCCCTCAAGGCACCTTGGTGCCCAGAGAGTCCACCCATGAAGCCAGACCCGAATCCGCCTATCCGGTCGTTTGCCTCCGGGATCCTAATCCCCGTCCACGACTCGCTTAGGGTCAGCAGGGGTAGGAGGATGAGGAAGGCACCTATCAGGGCGAGGAGGGGGTCCTGTGGGACCTTGCTCTGCAAAGCGGCCCCAATGACCGCACCCACCACGAGCCAGATGCCGTAGTGCCTGAAAGCGGAGAAGTCGACGCTGTCCCTCAGAGCCAGGAACTTCCCTGCATTGTGCGCCCCATGCACCACTGCGACAACTGCCACTGCCTCGTGAGGCCCCATCATCAGGAGAACCACCGGAGTGAGCATCGTCGACAACCCGAAGCCAGCAGGGACGGTCAGGGCTGCGGCTAGGAACGCAGCAACGAAGGCCAGAGCCAAGAACTCCATGGCACTCTGAAGAATCGGACAACAATTGATGTTTCTCCCATTATTTTCCACAAACCACAGCCTAATAGGTTCCAGCCTTGCCCATGACCTGCTCCTAGAGCATTATGGGGATGGTGGGCCAATGTCGAAGAAGGGTATCCTGATTGCCGTTGAGGGAATGGACGGATCCGGGAAGAGCACGCAGGCAAAGCTGCTGTACCACTGGCTGAGGGCCAAGGGACTGCCGGTCTTCCACACCGAGTGGAACTCCAGCAAGATCGTCAAGCAAGCGACCAAGATAGGGAAGAATACCCGTAGGCTCCTACCAATCACATTCCACATGATACATGCCGCAGACTTCGCAGACAGGTGGGCGCAGCAGATAGAACCGGTCTTGGAGATAGGCGGGATAGTGATTTGCGACCGCTACAAGTACACGGCCATGGCGAGGGACGGTTCCAGGGACGTCCCCCGGGAGGTCATCGAGGACACATACTCATTCGCGAGGGAGCCAGACCTCACCCTGTACTTCGACGTCCCAGTGGACGTCAGCTTCGACCGCATCGCCAAGGGCCGACCGAGCCTGAAGTTCTACGAGGCCGGGTTGGACATGGGCTGGACAACCGACCCATTCGAGTCCTACAGGATCTTCCAAGGCAGGGTGTCCGAGATCTACTCGGGGCTGGTGGAAGATGGCAGGATAGAACGACTCGATGCCGAGGGAACCGTGGCGGAGGTCCAGTCCAGGGTGAGGGAGACCTTCGACAAGCACATCGACCTCTCTGAGGTACAGGTCATCGACCAATCGGACAGGCTGGCGCAGAACCTCAGCGAGTCCGACATCGACTGGCTAACATACTCGGAAGGTGATGGGAAATGAGTCACGCGGGCAAGCTGATAGTAATCGAGGGACCGGATAACGTAGGAAGGAGTCTGCACACACGCCTCCTTTCCGCCAGGCTGAAGGCGCACGGCATCGCAACCCACATCATAGGGCTGGCCCGCTCGGAACTGATGGGCGAGATAGTGAAGTCAAGAACCGCTGACATCCACCAGCTGAACTGGCGAACCAGGTCGCTCCTGTACGCCACAGACCTACACGACCAGATCAAGCACGAGGCCGAGCCGCTGCTGGACGCCGGATTCGTGGTCATCGCGGATCGGTACACACTCACTCCGAGGATCAGGGAGCAGGTGAGGGGCGGGGACGGGGATTGGATCGACTCGCTCTACTCCAATACCCCCGATCCCGATGCCATGATCGTACTGCACGCAGGACCACGGCGACTGTTGAATCGAATCATGTTCGGGGAGAGCTTGGAGGCGCTGAACCACTTCGAAGCAGGCATGGACCTCGCTCTCTCCTCATCTATCACCTCGTCCTTCCTGCAGTACCAAAAGATCCTCAGGAACGAGTTCCAGGAGGCTGGGAAGGAGAGGGGCGCCACCCTGATTCCGACCAGGCACACGGTGCAAGAGGTCCATGACAGGATTTGGGACTCGGTCAGGCCAGTGGTCGAGCACATGCTCCAGCCGATCGAGGGGAACTAGCCGATCATTCCCGCAACGATATCCGGCTGGGTCAGGTAGGCAAGTAGCCCGATGCCGGCGAACATCATCATCCAGGACCCGGTTGCCTTGACAAGGGGGGAGTTCCTCCTCAGCGAGTCGACCATCGCCCCCCTCCCCATTCCGACCATCGAGGTGACTCCGATCATCAGTAGCGAGACCGAGATGATCAGCCCGCCCATGCCCATCAGGAGGGCTCCCTCCCCGACCACGGCTAGCCATGCGATGAACGGGAAGACCGCTGCTGCGGTGCAATCCACTGACGCGGCGCTGTAGCCGATACCCCACAGGTACATGTTCCGCCTGGGGGTGAACCTATCGTCCTCTTCAGTGGTCATGTGCCTGTCCAGTAGCCTCTGCACCCCGGAGAGTATGTGGGCCGTCCAACCCAAGAGCATCAGGGCCCCCAGCACGACCAGGAGGAGCGCGATCCCCACGGCAATGTCATGCAGTACCCCTGACAGGTTCAGGAACTCGTCCAGCCCGAATATCACTATCCCCACCGTTCCGAAGAAGGTCAGCTGCCCCAGAGCGGCGAACACCCCCACCTCGAAGGGGCTGGGGGCGCCCCCCTCCAGCTTGCCTTCCTCGCGGAGCTCGTCCTCCCTGACCCCGAGGCTGAGGCAGTAGCTGATGTAGGACGGCAGAACGGGGAAGGCGCACGGCGAGAAGTAGACTAGGACCCCGAGGAAGAGGCCGATCACGAAGACCCCGGAGAACGACCTGTCGGCCTTCTCGATTCCGAACCTGAGGCTCTCCGCATCCCCCTCTATCGCCCTCTCAACTGCCCGGTCGAAGGCCCTCCAACCGTCGAGGGGGGTACCGGTCCCCTCCTTGGCCACGACGTACCCCTCGTGGTCGATCACGTACACGAGGGGGAGGTTCTGAGCCGCGTAGTACTCGACGATATCCCCCCTTGTTCCATTCTCTAGTATTATCGAGTCCGAAGCGCCGTTAGCCACTGGCCAGGGCATGTGCTTGCTGGACGAAGGGTCGCCGAACGTGTCGTTGATGCGTTCGAACGACTCGTACCGGTACCATGACCCGATTGAAAGTGCCACTACGGGGTATTCCGAGCTCAGCGACTGCCAAGAGCCCAGGTTGTCCTCCATGTGGCTCTGCACGTAGTGGCAGTTTTGGCAGTCTACAGCAGTGAAATCGAGGATGACTACGCTTCCTCTTAGGTCGGAGAGTTTCACCATCCCATCTTCGAGAGGAATGGAGTCGTCTATACCAGTCCTGTTCATTGTCATCACCTCGAACTCCGGGACTTGCTCTGCATCCTCAGAGACTCCGTAGATTGACGAAGACAGCCCGAATATGGACAGCGATGCATAGGCAATGATGCAGAAGAGGACGATGCCGATGCCGAAAGCCTTCCAGGTATCTCGCTCTCTCAGAACTCCCGTATCGAAGCCCTCTGCCACGAGTTTCCGAGCCCTGTGCCTCTTATGACCCCCGCGTGGCGATGATGCCCCTCCGTCACCAATCTTATGCGCGGGAGATTGCTGGCGAAAAGGCCGGGCTCGTGGTCTAGGGGTTATGACGTCGCCTTCACACGGCGAAGATCGCAGGTTCAATTCCTGCCGAGCCCACCAGCGACGATGTCATCCACCAGCGACGATGCCCCTATTCGGAGCCTCCCCGCCCCAGAAATCGACTTGTCCCTCGACATTACCAGCCCTACCAGCCTCTCCGCATCCTCCCTCCTCGAGATTCCGCCTGACAGCTTGATGCCAGGGGCACCCTCGAACGAGAGGCAGTGCCTGCTCACCTCATCCGCCAGTATCTCGGCATGCTTGTCTGAGCAGGGGCCACGCTTTCCCGTGCATGTCTTGACGAAGTCCGCCCCCGTCGAGAGGGCCATCCTTGCGACTGCCCTAATCTGCCTATCTCCAAGCATCGGCGTCTCGACAATCACCTTGAGAACAAGTCCGGAGGAGGCTTCGCGCATCGCTATCAACTTGGCCAACTCCTCCTGCCCGGGGAAGTCCCCCGAGTCTCTGGGCTCCAGCACGCAATCAATCTCGTCAGCACCCGATGAGACGGCCTCTGCTATGGCCAAGGAGACGTCCTCCGGAGATTCGGTCCCCTCGGGAAAACCCCCCGCCACAACTGCCACGGAGATCCCCTCTTCCAGATGCCTCCTGACTGATTGTGCGTGTTCGGGGAAGACGCAGACGGCAGCCGTGCCCTGTTCGTTCGCGACTCTGCAGAGACTCGCAATATCCTCCTCGGACGCGCTCCTGTCCAACAGGGTCAGGTCAACCAGTTCGAGGATCCCCCTCGCTTCCATCGTCCCACTCATCCGTGGCGACTCTCGAAGTCCGTCATGAAGGATGCGAGGGCTTCCACGCTCTCGATGGGGCACCCGTTGTACAGGCTGGCCCTGATTCCCCCGACGCTACGGTGGCCCTTCAGGCCGCCCATCCCGCTGTCTCCGGCCTCCTCCAGGAAGACCTGCTCTAGGCTCTCATCAGCCAGCCTCCATGTCACGTTCATCATCGACCTGCATCCGGAGTCGGCATGGGGCCTCCAGAAGTCGCTGGAGTCGAGTATGTCGTACAGAACTCCTGACTTCTCGCTGTTCCTCCCTATGGCACCCTCAAGCCCTCCGTTCCTCTCGACCCAGGCCAGTACCCTGTCCAGGACGAAAATCCCGAACGTGTTGGGGGTGTTGAACATCGATCCCTTCGAGATGTGCGTCTGATAGTCCAGCATTGTGGGCAGCCCTTCCTTGCGCCTACTAGACGCCCAGGGTGAGAGGATTACCACGGTCACCCCGCTCGGACCGAGGTTCTTCTGGGCACCAGCGTAAATCAGATCGTGCTCCGAAACGTCGATTTTGGAACCGCAGATGTCCGAGCTGGCGTCGACTACCCTGGGCTTGCCCCCACTATCGGGGAGGTGGTGGAACTGAGTCCCGAATAGCGTGTTGTTGGATGTGTAGTGAAGGTACTCAGCCCCGTCCCTCACGGAATAATCGCCGTCACTAGGTACGCTCCTGAAACCACTGTCCGAATCGTCCCAGACGGCACTCGCGTCTCCGATTCTATTGGCTTCGACCAGAGCCTTCTTCGACCAGATTCCTGTGACCAGGTAGTCAGCCATCCCGCCCTCGCTCATCAGGTTCAGTGCACTCATGTAGAACTGGGTCGAGGCCCCCCCTTGGAGGAACAATACCTCGTAATCATCGGGTATGCTGAGTAACCCCCTGAGCCTGGACATGGCTGAGTCTATCACATCCTGGAAGGTCTGGCTCCTGTGTGACACCTCCATCAGTCCGAATCCGCTTCCGCCGAGGTTAGGGAGTGTTTCCGCTACCTCCTCTACTACCTCGAGGGGGAGAACGGCAGGACCCGCGCCGAAGTTGTGGATGCGACCCGATGGCCCCATAACAGCACGGGGCCACGGGCGGTCTTTCAGGCCATCGGAGGAGCAATAGGGTTCATTTCTCGTTGTCCTGCCGCCGAATCGTGCTCCGTATCGGCCTGGTGATGCTCCAAGGCGCTCGCCACTCGCATATTGCGGCCCTTGAGCGGGCTTCAACAGAGACCGGGATAGATATCGAGATACACGAGTTGAGGAAATCATCAGACTTGGATTCCTCTGAACCCCATGCGATTGTGATGCCCGGAGGAGAGTCAACAACCATGAGGCTGACAGGGAATGACCCGGTGTCCTCCCTCCTTCCAGCTGTCTTCGATTGGATAAGGGCCGACACGGAAAGGCCAGTACTTGGGACGTGTGCTGGTGCCATCCTATTGGCCGAGCCAGGTGACGGGGGAGATTCCCTGGTCGATGCCAAGATCGAGAGGAACGGCTTCGGCACCCAAGCCGACTCATTCCAGTCCAACATACAGGCCGTGGCCCTAGGACGTGAATTCCCAGGGGTTTTCATCAGGGCTCCCAGATTCACCTCTTCTGGGGGCAAGGCGCAGGTCACGGCTAAATTAGGCAATGAGGTCGTTGGAGTGATGACGAACAACCGAATGGCCCTTTCGTTCCACCCGGAACTGTCCGGTGACACTGGGTTCCACGAATGGCTCCTAAGAACCGCGGAGAAACACGAGGCGGACTCAGAATGATGACCCTCCCTCAGATACCAACTCTCGCAGAGGCGCCCGACCTCTCGGACACGGAGGGGTGCATCCAATGCCAGATGGGCAGCAAACAAACTGGTCCTCTTCATAACCGGGAACTGCCACTGGCAGTGCGACTACTGCCCCCTTTCGGAGACTCGAAGGGACATCGACTGGATGTTCGCCAACGAGAGGAGGTGCGAGACCTTCGAAGAGGTCATCGAGGAGGCTAGGGCGATGAGGGCCACGGGAGCCGGAATAACCGGTGGAGACCCCCTCATGGCCAGGGAGAGAACACTCGAGGGGATATCCCGATTGAAGTCCGAGTTCGGCCCCGGCTTCCATCTTCACATGTACACAAGCATACCATTCAATCCCGAACTGGCCAGGGAGTTTGCAGATGCCGGTCTAGATGAGATTCGCTTCCACCTCCTAGGCCTGGATGCCGAGAGGTACCGTTCGACGATCACGGCATGCTCCGATTCGGGGATTCTAACTGGGGTGGAGATACCCTGCGAGCCAGACAAGAGGGAAGAACTACTCTCCCTACTGGAGGAATTGAGATCCTTCGACATCTCGTTCCTGAACCTCAACGAACTGGAGATCACAGTGGGAAACCACGAGAATATGGAGCTGAGGGGCTTTAACCTCTCCACCGAGATCACCGCCGGAGCCTCTGGATCAAACGAGCTGGCACTGGACATGAAGTCACGAGTAAACGCCGCAGAACGGCGCAGGTTCCTCAGAAGAGGTGAGTCCACGATATCTCCTCACGAGGTCCTGACCGAGGACGGCACTCTGATTTTCGGGGCAATCGATGCCGATGAGGGTTCGAAGGACGACTGGATATCGGAGATCGCCCAGGAGACTGGACTACCTCGGAGGTTCCTCCTCTGGGACGACGAGAACGAGAGGATTGAGATGCCCCTGGTCATAGCCGAGGACATAGCCGACGAGATAGAAGACCCCGTCTTCATGATCGAGGTGCTGCCTACTCACGAGAGGACCGAGGTCACGGCAGTAAGGCTGAACGGTTTCGAAGAGGAGTAGGGCCAATGAAGAACTCTGGACACAGGCTAGGGGCCTCAGGAACTACTGCTGAGAACACTCTTGAGGGATATCGCGAATCCTCCGGAAAGCCAGAGATGAGGGGCTTCAGATACTGGGAGTTCGACATAAGAGAGTCCTCGGACGGAATCGTCTTCGTCTTCCACGACGATGTCATAGACGTAGGTGGAAAACAGTCCGAGACTTCACAGATGCCATTCTCGGAGATCAAGAGGGCGGGTTCGCAGAGGGGGATTTCCATCCCGCTCTTCTCGGAAGTCTGCGAGGAGCTTGGTGAATCGCCAGAGATGGTGATGGTGGAGATAAAGCACCTGAGTTCGGAAGGTGCTAGGGCCGAGGTCCTGGAAGCACTCCGAACTAGAGGAAACTGGAAGGCAATGGCGACCCCAGAGAGGTTCTCCCGCACGTTCCCCTCAGATATCCGGGAAGATTGGAGGACTAGGTTTCAGTCGGCCGGGGTGGAGCTTGTCCGGGTCGGTCGCCATAGGGTGAATCTCTTCGATGCATGCAGGTCCCGGATGAGCTGGATATTCGCACAGCCTAGGTGGCTTTTCGGCCTGTGAACCCTCCTCAAGTTGATAGGTCCCCGACTCCGAAGCGGTACCGTGCCTGTCAGGAGGCCAGACCCCGAGAACTCGAAGGTGAACCCGTACCGGAGGCTCTCCGCATCTCAGGTCAATGCATGGAGGAAGTGTCCCAGGCTGTGGTACTACGGCTGGATGGCCAGACTAAAATCACCCCTTCCTCCCCAGATTCTGAGAGGAAACGCAGTAGAAGAGTGCGTATG
>LUMH01000035.1_pt1 | contig 42099 bp, 47 predicted proteins | sample 730001 | NCBI WGS metagenome assembly LUMH01 (sample SAMN03860268, study PRJNA289734) | marine metagenome | biome: seawater column; feature: ocean; material: water; isolation source: Red Sea water column Station 34 - depth 25m | place: Saudi Arabia: Red Sea | collected 2011-10-15 | depth 25 m
CCGGCCAGCATCCTGCCGCTTTCATATTCAGACTTGACCTCTGCTAGGGCCGCATCGTCACTTTCGAAGAAAAATTGCAGATACTGGTATGCCACGTCCTTTGAGACATCCCCTCCTAGCCTTCTGTGCTCTTCCACCGTGGGTTGTCCACCGCTGATTGCCCGCTTCACCTTCCTCTCCATGGATTCAATTTCGTCATCCATGAAGATTGTACTCTCGGGTTTAGATGAAGACATCTTATCACCAGTCATCCCTACAGCGAATCTGTGGTAAGTGGAACATGGGGGCATTAGCCCTAGGCCACCCAAATCCCTCTCAATTTGGAGCAACATTATCCTAATTCTGGAGCGATCCCCCATTGTTGCGCCGGGAATCTCGATTGTTCCATGCTTGGGATTAGACTTGATATCGGAAAATCCTAGTTCAGCAATTGAGTCGACAATGTTTCCAACGAGCTTTGCCCTAGAATCCATATCTATCCTACCAGAGTGGGAAACCCCCATCTCTGCCTGATTATCTTCCTGGACTGAAAGAGCCACGGTGAGCCCTCCAGACTTCCTCTTCTTCACATTAAACCAGTTCGTCTTCTGAGTTATGTCTCTGGTCAATCTCAGATGCGGATCCTGGTCAACCCCTACTGGCACAACTATTGGCCTTAATCCTCCGAAATCATCCAATTGAGGATGTACAATATCTCCAACCTGTACAAGAGGCGCCTGGACGTGAGCCAGATTTGTTCCTCCACCAAATCCGTATATCGCGTCTAATTCCGATAGGTTAGTACGTTTTCCTAGAGTGAAGGCCAGTCTCTGAACTTCAGGCCTAGAGCTCTGAAAGTATACGCTAGTCTTGTCAGAGTCCAAGCCCAATGCAGCATAATTCAACACGTACTCGCGTAACGCCGTCTCCCTTCCATTAGAAAGAGGGGTCCCTCTAGTCGCAAGTGCCTCCAAGTCGGCAACGGCAACGGTTACGTCGGCACCCTGCTCCTGAAACCAGCGAACCTGCTCTATAACCATGCTATGTCCAAGATGCATCCTGCCGCTGGGCATTAGGCCGGTAAGAACTCCGAATGGATCCCCCTTGGTTATCGAATCCGTAATCACGTCCAAATCCCTGTGTGCAAATACTATTCCTCGTCTATGCAACATTCCTGGATTTGGAACAGACCCGAGTTCCATTGGAGTCAAGCCGAATTGCTCGATCATTCTATCATAGTCGGTAGATTGCTCAGAGGACCAAGGATCAATGTTACCTCCCCCTACCATGAATTGCGGCTTGTATTACACCCAATCAAAGCATCGCTAGATTTCGCTCTAAGAACTGCGAACAGTTACAACGAATAGCGAACTCGTCTACGGTGATATATGGCTAATATCCATTGCTTCGGAGTGGGGCTCGTCGGTTCCTATGTTGCAGAAAAGTTAGCCAAGTCAGGCCACAACGTACACGCATACGACCCACAACCGTTCCGTGTTTTCGGAATTCCTGGTGTGGAGGTGCATCACCTCGAGAAGGATGAGAATCCAATAGATTTGATGTTAGATATGATTGTACACCAAGATGGTTTCGAATTCAATCCACTTCAGGATATCGTAGTGAACATGCTGCCGGGAGACATAGGACACTCGAGTACAACAGCTCTCGCGGAGCTTCCCTGGAGAACGGTGGATCTCAGCTTCAGCGAGTTTACTCCGGACAGAGATGACGATAAGGCCAAAGAATACGGTGCAAGAATCCTATGGGATACAGGGATAGCGCCCGGTCTGTCAAACATGCTTCTTTCCAGAGCATACGATGAAATGGGCCCTCTAGAGAAAGGCGAAGTTCGAGTTGGTGGAAACCCAACCGGACCCACTGGAGGTTGGAATTACATGGCTCCATTCTCTCCAATAGATGTGATTGCTGAGTACACCAGGCCGGCTAGAGTAATCAGAGGTTCAGAACTGGTCACATTGCCTGCATTATCAGAGAGGCATGAGATCGAAGTCAATGAGAAAGGAACCATGGAGGCATTTCTCACCGACGGATTGAGGAGCGTGTTGAACACTATACCCGCAGAAGAGCTTTCAGAATACACAGTCAGGTGGCCTGGGCACATCCAGATGTTCATCAATAAGACAGAGAATGCAGAGATTGACCTTGAAAGGATTACTGCAGAGTGGCAGTATAACGAAAAGACTCCCGAGTTCACATGGATGGAAGTATTTGCCCAAGGAAGAGATGGCACCAGCATGAGGTGGACTGTCCAAGATCATGGTAGTGATGACGGCCACTCAATGGCACGGTCGACCGGGTTAGTAACAATATGCTGCATAGAGGAGTGGTTGAATGATCCAGAGATGCTGCCACCAGGGGTGCACCCCCCCGAGGCAATGTCGCCCGAATCTGTTAGAAGAATCGTTAGTAGGTTGGTCGAAGAGGGTGTGGAGATCCAAGGACCTATCATTACTCCTCCTGACCAATAGACATCATGCTGCCGTCTTTTTTCACTAGGAAGTATATGGATGCAGGCACCGCAATAATCATTGATACTGCGAATGCGGGGATAATCCAGCCAATCCCCTCTTTCTCTGGCCTTTCGACTAGCCATGTAAAAGAAAGGATGGATTCAGGGAAGTCTTGTGTCCATCTGAATAGATTCGATGTGTGATGACCTACTATCGTTACGCCATGATGTAGATCATTGAACGTACTCATAGGAATCGTTTCGATTGCATCGGCTGAGCTATCTAATTCTATTGTGATGTTTGTTCCTGGGGCCTGGGTTAGAAGCATACCTGTTTCAATCGGCCTCCAACCGATTGAGAGATCTCTCGAATCTGGTGGAATCAGAGGAATCTCAGCACCGTTGGAGTCGGAAACAGATACGACATCCTGCTCGAACTGGAGCATGATCGTTCCTGGGACGTTCCACCTTTCCGAAGGGGGAGATGTTGAAATTAGAACTGATCCTTCTGAGATCACCGAAATAGCCCGTCCGGATATTCCGTGAAAATGCCATTCTCCCCATGTGGTGAACCATACCTGCTGATTCTCTAACCAAGATATAACCTCAGCATCATCCCTCACGCGGAAGTCTCCAACCCTTGCCCTCCAGTAAACAGAGACTAGTGAGTCCTCCTCCGCCAACTCAAGCAGTTCTATGTCGGCAACTCCCTTCTCTAGACTACCACCGTTCCTCACCATAGAAACGATTTCATCTGGTACTTCTTTCAGAGAATCTCCAACAATTACGAATCCGGAATCTATCAGCGAGTCAACTGTATCCTGATCAAGCACGTCGGCCTCTATTCCGAATGAAACAGGATCGCTGCCCCATTTTGAGGAGTCTGTCAGTCCTGCGAGATAATCCCTGCATCCTGGAATTACCCAGTTTTCCTCTATGGTATCAACCCCCTCAAAACCGTGGCACCCGAATTCATCACCTTGTTCCAATCTCTCAGGGCCGATTATGTTCGTCAGCCAGGTATCGGTCCCCCATTCCCCAACAGCAGATGGCGCAATAATTGGAGAGAGTAGAATCAGACCTAGTGAAAGGGCCCAGCATCTGCTGTGCATGGTACTAACCAGGCATTATGCCACTTCAACATTTCAACTGTAAAGTATGAAACTGAATACTCGGTGGCGTTGATATGGGCCTGTCTGAGAGATCTATGAAGAATATTAGCTCCTGGGTCAAGTTGGAGGGCACAGGACAGGCCTTCTCCACCCCACTAATCTACAGGTTCCTGGAAAAGTACGTCCCTGCCATCCTGAGAAGCGTGACCAATGTTCACATAAAGGGGGCTCACAAGGTTCCCTTGGAAGGTCCGGCAATATTCTGTGGCAACCACCTAGGTAATCTTGATCCATTCATCAAGATCTTAGCATCTCAGAGGCCTATTCACTTTTTGGCGAAGGAGGGTCACTTTGAAAAGCAACCAAATCGATTTGTGATGATCTCTACGGGTCAAATTGAGACTTTCAGAGGTTCCGGTGCTAGGGACGCTCTAGCAAGAGCGGTAGATGTGATAGAGAGTGGCTGTTGTCTGGGAATATTTCCCGAGGGAACAAGATCGAGAAGGACAGAAGCACCTTTACTACAGCCCTCTAAAACTGGTTTTGCAAGGTTGGCAGCACTATTTCCAGATGTGCCAATTGTTCCTGTAACTCTATCCATTGGAGCGAGAGACTTCATGCCACCAGGAACAATGCTGCCAAAGCCATGGAAGAGGATCGATTTGATTGTGGACGACCCGATAACATTCTCAGAATGGGCAGCGCATTCAGATGGCGGCTCCATAGATGACCATTGGGTAGATTCAATGATGGCAAAAAGCAAAGATGAACGCCAGGAAGAAATGGGGATATTGTATCGCAAGTTCTCAGACCAACTAGTAAACACGCTTGCAATGAGGGGAGCGCCCTAGCGCATTCTTGATGGACTACCTGGTTACACACACCAACCACATGAGGCAGTATCTTGACTTACTAAGCCGAATCCTCGAGGAGGGCGAGGCCAAGGGAGATAGGACTGGGACAGGAACGATCTCACTTTTCGGTCATCAGATGAGGTTCAATCTAAGCGAGGGTTTTCCTGCAATTACCACGAAAAGAGTCCATTGGCCGAGCGTTATACACGAGTTACTTTGGTTCCTTTCCGGAGATACCAATATCGAGTACCTCATTCAGAACAAAGTAAGGATATGGAACGAGTGGGCAGATGAGAATGGTGATCTAGGTCCAGTTTATGGTAAACAGTGGAGGAAATGGGAGTCAAACGACGGTAGGGTAATAGATCAAATCGAAGAAGCGATAGATCTTATCAAAAAAGATCCGAACAGCAGACGCATCATTGTTTCAGCATGGAACGTGGGGGAACTACGGGACATGGCATTGATGCCCTGTCACGCATTCTTCCAATTTTACGTAAACGATGGAAGGCTGTCTTGTAACCTATATCAGAGGAGTGCAGACGTTTTCCTTGGAGTGCCATTCAACATATCTTCCTACAGCCTCTTGACTTGCATGATTGCCCAGGTTTGCGATCTAGAGCCTGGCGATTTTATCTGGACCGGGGGGGATTGTCACTTGTACCTGAATCATATGGAGCAAGCTCGTTTGCAGGTCTCTAGAGAGCCCCTGAGTCTACCGATTCTGAGACTGGATCCATCGATAAAATCAATTGATGATTTCAGATTCGAGCACATATCCATAGTCGGATATGAGCATCACCCACATATAGCGGCTCCAATATCGGTTTAGTGATATAATGAAAATGGCGATGATCGTTGCTATGGATATGGACGGTTGCATAGGAAAGGGAAATGGTTTGCCATGGAGGCTATCTAGCGATATGGCCCGTTTCAAGAGGTTGACTGAAGCTGATGGATTCAACTCGGTGGTCATGGGGAGGCGAACATGGGAGTCCCTACCAGATAGATTCCGCCCGCTTCCGGAGAGAGTTAACATCGTAATGTCTAGGGATACAGATTGGGAGGGCGAGGGTGCTGTCACAGCCCTCTATGTTGGTCGAGCGATAGAGATAGCATTTGCAGAAGGAAGCGATGAGTGTTGGATAATAGGTGGAGCCCAGATATATGAGATGTTCATGGACAGAGTGGAGGAAATTCACGTTACTGAGGTTCAAACGAATAAGAGTGGCGATGTTTTCTTCCCAAAGTGGGATCGATCACTGTGGAGCCAACAGTTAATCGAGACTGTTGGGGCTGATGAGGAAAACGAATACGATTCCACCTACTCAATCTGGACAAAGGGTTGATTTGCACCTCTTCCAGCGAAAAAATATGAGGCCACTGCTAATTTGCATAATCCTGATATCACCAATTTTGATGTCCGGATGCACACAATCTGATATTGATACTTCTGAACAATCGATGGGCTGCACCTATCCGGAGGCTGTTAACTTCAACTCATCTTCCATTATTGACGATGGATCCTGCATTTACCCGGACGCACCTGCCCAAATCCTTGGGTGCACGTACTCAGATGCCCTGAATCATAATCCATCAGCCACAGAGGACGATGGCTCATGCCGCTACCCAGTTGTCCCAGAACCTGTCCCTGGGTGCACGTACCCTGAAGCATACAATTACGAAATAAACGCAACAGAAGATGATGGTACCTGCGTCTACGATAGTGACGGAGACGGGATAATAGACGCATTCGAGCAGCCTGGTTGCACGGATATCAATGCCAACAATCACAACTCTTCATCTACCGATGATGATGGATCATGCGACTACGACGAGGATGATGACGGAGTATATGACTGGGCAGAGTCAGAGGGCTGCGCTGATATTACTGCGACTAACTACGATTCTAGCGCCACAGAAAACAACCAGACAATGTGCGAATACCCGTTCGTTATGACTTTGGAGAATCTTGAGGCGTTCCTAGCAGATAGCAATAACGACGGGGACCCTGATGGCTTTGAGGCGTCGATTGATGCACTAAGTAACGATACTGCATTCATCAGAGTAATTGTGGTCGAAGAAAGCACCGAAGAAGGCGGGTTAGAAAGCGACACTAATGCTAATACGACATCAGTGGAGATAATCATGGGCCATGATCCCACGAACGAAATAATGTACAACAGCATGGTTATGAGATTCATGGGGGACATTTCTATCGAACAAACCACAGTTCAGAGCCCAGAAGGGATAAACTACCGAATTGGTAATTCCGACTCCGGATCATAGTACTATGCGAGAGATGAGGTCTACCAATACGAAAACCCATTCTCGGAAGACGAGGGGGGAGATGGAGGAGATGGCGAGAGTGATGACGGAGAGTCCGAATGCGATGGGTTCCTCGATAATTATCCATTTGGTTGGACGGATAATTGGACACTGTCATACGATGATGGAGTCAACACGGCCGAAGGAATAAACGAGGGAGAGGGGTTAGTCGCGAGTCTCGAATTTGTTGGAAGCACCCCTGAACTGAAGCTTTTACAGATTTCATCGATTGAAGGTATGGAGAGTTGCTCGATAGAGATCTTGGATGCTTCGTTGATTGATATTGGAATTGATACCTCGCTCCCACGAACCTCAATGACTATGAAGATAGAGAACGATATCGAGGAGGATTCGGGCAATGCCAAGACGAGGTCTGCAGAACTCAGCGAGGAGCACTTCGAGGAAGTCAACCTGAACGAGATCATCATGCGCGTCTATGCAAACGATGGGGAATCAGGGGAGAGCGGTGGTGAGGACGCTTTAGTCACTGAGATGCAACTGAGCGAACAGTCGTCGACTTACACCGACCAGTGCTACCAATGGACGCTATCATGGTCCGACAATGATAACGACGGGTATACGTCTGCAGGCGATGCCTATTCGATTTCTAGGACTGAGAAGGTAATCGACCCCTGCGATGACGATGATGAGTATAGGGACAGAGACTTCCAGTTCATGTTCTACGACTCGTGGGCGGGAATGCCGACTGGAGGAGTATTCACACCGGGATTCGGACTCTTAGTGGCAATATCGAGTATTTTGGCATCATCTACGGTAATAGGCAGGAGAGTTGTCTGACTACCTCACCCTTGAACCCGATAGGATATCGCCCTCTGTAGTTAGGACCTTGACCCCGCCTTCGCCGTCGTCTGCAGCAAGTATCATTCCCTCGGACATTACGCCCCTGAGTTTCCTAGGCTCTAGATTGGCTACGAATACAACGTTCAGACCCTCCAGATCGGATGGCTCGTAATGCCCCTTCAGACCTGCGCAAACAGTTCTGGTTGAGTCTGATCCTTCATCGATCGTGATTACGAAGAGTTTGTCCGCATTGGGGTGGTCATCCACAGAGACGATTCTCCCAGTCCGCATTTCTACTTTCATGAAATCTTCGAAGTCGATGTAACTGCCCCCATCATCGGGGAGGGGCGATTCGTCATTGTCCTTACTGTCGATGAGGGAGTTCTCTCGCTCGAGAATCTCGTCTAGTTCGAGCCTTGAGAATAGTGGCTCAGGGGTTTCCTTATTCCAGAAGAGGTTGGTCCCCACATCCATCGAATCCTCCCAAAGTACGTTGTCTATGTCATTCTCGTTTCCTAACATATTCCATAGTCTGTCAGAAGAAAAAGGTGTGAATGGCCTCATGCAGACTGCGAGACATGAACAAATCCTCCATGAAAGTGATAGCGAGGACAAGGATGAGCTCCTCTCATCGGATTCGTCTTCGTTAATGTACTTCCAAGGGGCTGCTTCCTGGAGTAGAGAATTTCCAATCTGAGCAATCCCCATAATGCTACGAAGAGCCTCTTTGAACCTCTGCTTCTCCATTGACTCAATAGCGCTGGAGATCTGATTGTCAACCTCCTGCAGGGTCTTGCTGTGATCAGAGAAGCGGTCATATTTCGAAAGCGGGTTTCCTTCATCGCATTCCAACCTATGAGTTAGTGTCATTACCCTATGGACGAAGTTTCCGTAGGTTCCTATCAATTCGTTGTTCACCCTATCGACGTATTCGTCCCACCTGAAGTCCGTATCATGAGTCTCTGGCATGTTTATCGATAAGTAATACCTCAACGAGTCGGCATCGTACTGCTCTAGGTATGATGGCAGCCACACAGCGTGCTTCCTACTCTTGCTGAATTGGCCCCCCTGCAGCATCAGATACTCGTTGGCAGAGACGTTTTCCTCAAGTACTAAATCTCCTGGCCCAGGCAAATGTGAAACTTCTGAGGATTTTGAGGCGTTCAATCCCATTATTATCGCAGGCCAGATGATTGTATGGAATGGAATGTTGTCCTTGCCCATGAAGTAGATGTGCCTGGGCGATTCTCCGGTCTCGGAAACTTGCCACCAATTCTTCCATGCGTCGTCTCCATCTGGATGCCCAGCAGTACTGGCAATCCTAGAAGCCCAGATTCGTGCGCATGAGTAGTATCCCTGAACCGCCTCGAACCAAACATAGACCCTTTTGGATTGCCAATCTTCACCTTCAAGTGGGATGGTAATCCCCCACTCAATATCTCTAGTAACTGCACGTGGCCGAAGACCCATGTCGAGCCAATTCTTCGACATGGCCCGCACGTTCGGCTTCCAAACCTTCTGCTTCTCCGATGAATGGAGGCTCAGAGAGCTTTGGAAGTCGTTAAGACGCAAGAAAAAGTGTTCCGTGTCCCTGACCTCTATGTCAGATTCTGGATCGAGCTTGGACTTCGGATTGACCAACTCATGGGCTTCGTATGTTGCACCGCAGGAGTCGCACTGGTCACCCCTTGCTCCCTCTTCTGAACATTCTGGGCACTGGCCCTCCACATATCTGTCAGGAAGAAACCTGACTTCTCCTTCCTGAGAAACTGAACAGTACTGCTGCATAGTCATCTTTTCGAGGAATCCCGAGTCCATCAGATTCGTGAAAACTTCGTGGACGATTTCCTTGTGCATTACATCAGAAGTCCTATTGTAGAGGGCGCCCCCATACTCGATGCCCCTGGAATCAACAGTGTTAACCCACGAGCACCCGAGATCTGCTAGTGCCTGTGTGTTTATTCGGTGATATTTGTCCACGACCTCCTGTGGACTAACACCCATCTCATCAGCAGTAATCGTGATTGGCGTCCCGTGCTCATCCGAACCGCTACACATCAGTACCCGTCTGCCTCTGGCTCTCTCATACCTATACTGGATATCTGCAGGGAGGCAGTTTCCTGCAACGTGGCCAAGATGAAGTGGACCGTTTGCATATGGCCATGCCATGAAAATTGCAACGTAGTCCATGATAGCTCGCCATTGCCCCGTCAAGTTAGATATTTATGTCATGTTCGCCCGGAGGGTGTTGGAGCTAAGCGCTGTGGAGAGCCAAACTGGATCTATCTCGTTGCCTCAGAATCTCCAAGAGGCATAGGAATTGGCAGACTATACTTTGATGATTGCATACGCCGTTCTGGCGTTAGGTGCCTCTTTTCTTTGCAGTATTCTTGAGGCAGTACTACTGTCCACCTCTCATGGACATATCGTTGCATTGAAGGACACACATGCGAAAGTAAGTGCGACATGGTCCAAATGGAAAGAGGACCCAGAGGGGCCATTGACGGCAATACTCACTCTAAACACAATAGCTCATACAGTCGGAGCACTAGGGGTTGGTTCAGAGGTTGAGAACAATTTCGAAGGAGAGTATGTCATAGCCGGTTCAGCTGCAATACTTACCATAGCAATACTTCTGCTAAGCGAGATTCTGCCAAAAACTATCGGAGCTCTGTATTGGAGAAGGCTTACAGTAACCTCCTACCATGTACTTAGAGGGTTGATGTGGATCCTATGGCCTATAGTGGTGATCATAGAGGTAATGAGGGCTCCGTTCCCCCAGGTTGAGACAGAGACAGTGACCCGGACGGAGCTATCAGTACTAGCAGATATTGCTGAGGAGTCGGACGTAATAGAAGAAGACGAGGAGGCAGTTATTCAGAATCTGTTAAGGCTAAGAGAGATGAAAGTGACAGAAATCATGACTCCTAGAGTTGTAATTACCTCTGTTAAGGCAACTGAATCTGTCAGAGAGGTGATTGAGAGGATTCCCATTATGACTCATGGCAGGATGCCTGTGTACGAGGAGAATGTCGATGAAATGGTAGGTCTAGTTCTTCGTAGCGAGATTCTTAGAAGAGCCGCTGATGACGACTTTGACACCAAGATGGCAGAGATTTGTCGAGATCTTGTGACGTGTGATGTAGATACATCTGTGGACAGAGCCCTTGACATTCTATTGGAGAAGAAGGAGCAGTTGCTGGTCGCCAAGGACCAGTTCGGCGGTACCGCTGGATTGGTAACTATGGAGGACATTATAGAGACTCTACTGGGAGTCGAGATAGTTGATGAATCGGATCAAGATGCTATAGACGATGGCGTGCTACACGAAGACATGCGAGAACTTGCCAAGAGAAGATTTGACTCCGAGTCGGAGTAGAAGAGATTCTATCAGTCAGAAGAATCCTTCGAGTCGCCGTCCGACAACCATCCCTGAGCCTCGGTATAGTCTCCTAGTTGCTCTAGCCTCTTCAGCCAGCCCTTTGACTCGGCTGTCTTTGCAGTCTTGACAAGCCACACACCACCGAATAGGGTATCCCATAGTCCAAGATTATCGCTCTTGAATCTGTAGAAGAGGTAGTCTAGAAGGGGAGGCAGGAGGAAGAACAAACCAAGAGCTAGCTGTATCTTCCCTGCACTCTCTGACAACCCAGTGGCTGTGGCAGTAAGAATGGCTATAATGCCGAGAATAACAAGTGGGAATGTCATGCCCTTAAGGAAAACAAACGATTGATGGGGCTTCTCGGCCTTAGCGTTGATGTACGTCGTACGGGTGATCCAGTTGCCAGTCGTCCTGCCCGTTGAGTAAGGCATGAACCCTAGGTTGAACGATATCAGACCCAAACCGGCGAGAACGAAAATAGTAGGCTGGAAATCGTTACCCCACGCGGTGAAAGCTACCAGCGGAATGGTCCACCCCCAGGAAACTAGGAAGTCGGAGTATTTTCTTATCCTGAACTGCGTCGGAGACGCAGGCTCAGAGTCCTCCGGCAAAACTTTGGGTGCCCTTACCTTCTTCTCCCTAGGTTTCCTGGCCCTTTTCTTTCTACTCCTCTTTTCCTTCTTGGTCTTGACGGGCTCAGGCTGAGCAACTGGTTCTGGTGCCGCTTTTACAGTCTCGGGCTCGGCTACCTTTGGTTTCTCGGCAGAGGTTTTTTCGCCCTCTATCTGGCCAGCCTTCTCCAGCAGTCCCAATCAACCACCATACCTTTCTGCAATCACCTTGTACAACTCAAAGTCCTGAGATTCAGTGAATGACTTCATAACTGCTTCAGGCAAGTCTACAAGCAGTTCATTAACCATCGTGAAGAACTGCCCTCTGGTATCCGAATCTGTGGACAAGGGGTCTTCACCGACACTCTTGAACATTTCAAAACCATCTGATGAAATGAAGTCACTAGTTTTCTCATCTGGCAATTCTCCGAGTAATCCGTTGACTACCGTGAAGAAGTGAGAGAAATCCTCGTCATAACTTCGGAAGCTCTGAATGATGCCATTCACGAACTCGTCAAAGTCTAGAGTGCCCGAGTTGTCTATATCTGCTTGTTCGAAAAACGATTTCATCGAGTCCATATCTAATTCACCTATCTTCCCTACGGAAACCCCTGTTTTCTCGGAAACTCTAGCGATGAAGTCCGTGTCTTCCATTGCCTCAATGAATTCATCTAGGGACATCTCATTGTTAGTTGATCCAGATATTACCTCAACTGTAGGCTTTATACTGGCAAGATCCTGTTGATCTTTCTTCCTGAGAACGATGATCTCCCTATCTAGGTCCGAACCAAACCTATCAGCGTACCTTTCCATTAGGGAGTCGCCCTTTCCTGTTGAGATTCTTTCGATCCTGTTGTATATGCTATCTCTGGAGTTGCTAGAAATGGAAGGATCATTGGACTTTCTCCTATTCCATACCGATTTGAAATCCGAAGAGTCGTCTGTAATCGAAGATTCTGCAGGTGATGAAAGGGAGCTTGCCGCGTCCAGTAAGTCTCCGTCAGAGGATTGCTCTGGTGAGAATCCGAACTTAGGCCCCGGAGGATCAAGTGGTAGTGGGGGTATCTCTGGGAGCTCAGAATCGAGAAGTGGAGGTGGCATTGAAATTCCTGGAGGCGGCGGCGGCAAGACATCAGAAGACCCATCGGAGTCTTCTTCTACGTCGTCTAAAGGGTCAATCACGGAGTCATTCCGCAGTTCACCACTATTCAATATTCTCCGTATTCGTAAACATGATGAGTCGATTAATGCATAGATGCGGTGAAACGGATTATTTGCATATCTCTGCCCATCCTTTCAGGCACAGGAACATAGCCATTGACTCCTTGACAATGATTTCATCGCCTAGTGATGGCTCTATTTGTTCTCCGGAAATGCTCGCACGTACATCATCTGCAAGAATTCGTACCTTCACAGAGCCTCCGGTGAATACGACTGCCTCTTTTAGTGGGTCGAAACAATTGCTCGAGTCTGGATCTAAGCGATTGAGTGGCAATTCAGTAACTTTCAGCCCGGATTTCCCATGAAGGCTACCGACCCATCTAATCACTCTCTTTGTGTCCACCGTTACTACTTCGTCGGTCTCACCGGCTGTCCCAATTACTACGGATGAGTCTCCCTTGACAAGCTCCCAGAATAAGGGGGTGAGTTTTCCGAAAACCTCCAAAGATGGATCATCTTTCAGCCTAGATATCCTATCAAGGCCGAATTCATCTCTGCCGTCCGCTAGCTTTGCTAATTCCTCGATACTAGCTTTGCTTGAGGACTTGAGATTGACATTGGGAGATTTGGATCTGGTCTTTATTATCTCATGGAGTTGATCCAGGGCATGCGTCTTTCCTTCCTTTCCAGAGGATATCTGAGAAAGTTGTCCCAATGTGGAGTCGATTCCATCAATGGCCCTTTTTCCCCAACCAGAGTCTGCATTGATGGTCGATTGGATGTCTATCCCCTCTCCCCTGATGTAGTTCACTATCTCCCTTCGTGCGTTCGAGTCTAAGTGTAACAATGAAGGATCTCTCAGATGGATATGAAACCCGCGATGCCCGGAAAATGTGAATTGTGCGTATTTTTGCTTGAATCCGAATTCCGGTTCCAGAAATTCGTTCCATAGCCTCCAGGCTTGTCCCTGGATGACATCGATCATTGCTGGGAAGTCGTTGTCAGAAACTCCTGGAAGATGGTCCCCATCGAGGTCAAAAATCAGATCTGCCCCCAACCATCCCTTCTCTGCCATCTTGCCCTTGGAGGGATCTTGGTAGTAAGCGGTGCTGTGGAAGCATGAGTGCGGCGCTCTTGTTCTGAGATAAGAGTGGAGTGAAGTCTTGTCGGGGAATGCACGATGCCTATCAGGTGGAGCACCTCCCCATGGGATGAACATCCACTCCCTGTTCCTTAACCTCGGTGGAGTCCAAATTGAGTCTGGAGATATGGAGTCGTAATACTCGGAAAATCGGAGAGCGAATCTACTCCAGCCTCCGGCCATGAGGCAAAGCAAGGGGCTAGGGCCATAAGTTTTCAATTAGCCTAGTTCAAGGCCGCCTACTTCCTTACCGTCTGTTGATGGTGATGCTCCTGTCGCTTCGATGTAGGCCTCCCAGCAAACATACTCATCGTCTAGAACGATTGCCTCTGAGAACTTCAGGGCCTTGCCCGTAATTGCGCATACCGGACCAAGTTGTCCGGAGGCTGTTGAAAGCTTAGATGGGTCAGGCATAATGACCCCTGCGAAGTTGTCCATTTCATTATTACGCGGAGGAGTTCGAATCAAAACTCATTTCAACTGAATCACGACGCAGGGAATGTGAGCGATGACACAGTTACCATCAGAATTGGGCACTCACCGGATCCTGATGATGCTTTCATGTTCCATGCATTGACAAATGGGGCAATTGACACGGGTAACAGAAGGTATGAGCACGTTCTTGTTGATATTGATACTCTGAACAGAGAGGCAGAGATAGGGAGCTTCGAAGTATCTGCCGTAAGCATTCACTCCTATCCTAAAATTTCTGATTCTTACTATCTGATGAATTGTGGCGCCTCTATGGGCGAGGGGTATGGGCCAATCTTAATTTCCAAGGAGGAAATGAGTGTTGAAGAAGCAAATAGGTCAGTAATTGCAGTACCAGGAAAGAGTACGAGCTCCTATCTCGCTCTTGTGCTAGCATTGGGAGAAGTAGAGGTGGTGGAGGTCCCCTTTGACCAAATCCTTCCCGGGGTATTGGATGGAAAGTATGACTCCGGGGTAATCATCCACGAGGGTCAGTTGACTTGGTCCGACGAAGGCGCTTTCATGGTTTTAGATTTGGGCGTCTGGTGGAACAAGGAGACCGGTCTGCCCCTACCATTGGGCGGGAATATCGTAAGGAAGGATCTAGGAGAGTCGATGTGTGAACAAGTTTGTGACGATATCAAAAGAAGCATCGAGTTCTCACTGGAAAATCCCAAGGATGCACTGAAGGATGCAATAAAGTGGGGAAGGGGTATAGACGAGGACACCAACGAGGAATTCGTAAGGATGTACGTAAATAGACGAACAATAGACTATGGTAAAGATGGCCGCAGGGCTGTTAGAATGTTTCTGGAGAGGGGAGTGGGGCTCGGCCTAGTTAGGAGTGATTTCGATGCTAGTGGTCTGAAGTTCATTGGAGCGGGGGAGCATGACTGAAAGGCCCGAAATTAGCGAGTTTGGATCGGTCGATCCGGCCCCCCCTGCTAGCAATGACGAAAACGTGGAGAAACTGCGCGATACCTTGTGCGACGAGGGCGAGAAGATGTTTCAGAGGATGAGGGCTCTATTCGCATTGAGGAATATCGGAGGCAGGCCCGCCGTGGATTCACTGGCAGACGCGTTTGACTCTTCGTCTGCATTACTAAAGCACGAGATTGCTTATGTTTTAGGGCAAATGCAGGATGATAATGCAGTCCCCCACCTGATTGAAAGACTGGAGGATTTGGAGGAAGATGTAATGGTAAGGCATGAGGCAGCAGAGGCCTTGGGCGCTATTGGTAACAGGATCGCCATGAGTACGCTGGAAAAGTTCGCATCGGACGAAGAGGTGGTAGTGGCGGAATCCTGCGAAGTGGCCATAGATCTCCTAAACTGGGTATCGAGCAAGAAGCTCGAGTACTCTGACTAAATGTGGTCGAACCAGTTCGGATTGGATTCTATCCCGCAGACTTCCTCTAGGAAGACACTCAAACCTCTGATTGACTCTGGACTGAGTAGGTTAGAGACTTCATTGGCATAGTATTCGGCCACTCTTTCGACAGATAGGCTAACCTTCTTCGAAGCGTCTGAAATAACAATTTTCCTTACTTCCTCTTGTTCAAGAAAATTGTTGTAATTGCTTAGCATCAATTCTCTTGCCTTGCTTATTGAATGGTCGTCGGAGTCTTTCCTGGCGGCGAATACCCCGAAGACCATCGGCAGACCAGTAATCTCTACCCATTCCCTACCGAGGTCCATCCTAACTAACTCAGGATTATTGATGGCAGCGGCTATTGCTCGATCCCCAATTATTAGTGCTCCATCGCATTCATCAAGCATCGAGTCCATATCAGGCCCCATTTTGACATATTTTGGATCAAGGCCCCTCTGCTTTAGTATCCATCTCATCAGCATATTGGAAGTCGAGGAGTCTGAGGGTAATGCGATGTCCCTCATTGTCTCAATGGGCCTATTTCCGAACAGAAGAACCGATCCAACAGACTCACGGCCCACTATTCCTATATCCCTGATGAGACTAAGTTTTCCCAGATTAGATGCATAGTCGGCTGTTGGAATTGGGGCAGTGATGCAGTCTCTACGTAGAAGATGGCCGGTCAACCAAGACGGAGGTGCGGAGAGAACCTTCCAGCTGTCAGGAATCGTGTGGAAAACCGGATCACAGTTGATGAACGATACTCTGCCAAGAACTCCATCCCATGACATGGGTTCACTGACCTATTATTGGAAGTAGTTTGCCTTCCCTCTTTGATTTAATTTCCAAAGGCTCGAATCGCGTATATGTGGAGTCTCTCTTCACAGGAATCTGGCCCGCAGAGTCAATGAGGTTTCCTAGCTTGTATGAGTCGTAGTTCAAACTTGTAGTACTACCTGCAACATGCATTATTTCCTCGTGACCGACAGTTCCGTCTATGTCATCTGCTCCAGAGTTGATTGCAATTGTCGAAAGATGATCTCCAATATTCATCCTGTAAGCCTTGATGTGGGGAATATTGTCCAGCATTATCCTAGAAAGGGAAATTATTCGAATCACTTCCTCGCCAGATGCTAGTCGTGCCTCCGGCAATCTCGTATTATCCTTCAGAAATGGGTATGGTACGAAACACTGGAATCCTCCAGAGGAGTCTTGCTGTTCTCTCAGTTTGTTCAGGTGAGTGATGCGATCTTGGATTGTTTCGATGGTTCCGAAAAGCATGGTGCAATTTGTTGGGATTCCTAATTCGTGTGCAATGCCGTGTATTTCCAAGTATTCGGAAGACTTCTCCTTACCCATACAGATACGATCCCTGATAGTATCGACAAGAATCTCTGCCCCTCCTCCTGGTAGGGAGTCGAGGCCTGAATCTCTCAGAATAGTCAGTGTCTCCAGAACTCCCAATCCAGATTTGGATGCAATATGCTTTACTTCGACAGCAGTTAATGACTTGATGCTTAATCCAGGAAACCTCTCCTTGGTAAGTCGATAAATCTCTGAATAGTGATTTATGTTCCAATCTGGGTGGAGCCCACCCACTGCATGCACCTCGTCGATTTTCCCTTCGAATGGTTCTATCCTGGATACGAACTCTTCGGGAGTAAGAGAATATGCATCTCTGTGCCTTGGACCCTTTCTGAAAGCGCAGAATCTACATGCAAGAGTGCAGACATTCGTTGTATTTACATGGAGGTTTTCATTGAAGAATATATTATCTCCAAACCTTGCCTTTTTGATCATCATCGCTAGAGCGGTAAGGCCAGGCAGTGGGGCGTTAGTATGCAATTCCTCTCCCAGCTCACAAGATACTCGTCCATCATTGATTAAACTGTGAAGGGTTTTGCTGAGTAAAACGTCATTTTTGACTGAAATTGGAATTGACATTCTTGATAGTTCTTCACGCCAATTACGCTCAGAGACTGAGAAGTCCGAATTCACGAATGTGCGAACTAATGGTATGATTTGAATCACTCTACTGGAAGGTTAAACAAAAAATCTCATTGAAAACCATCAATAGCCCTGACGCGCCACTTTTGCACATGGGAGACGGTACCGAGGTAGATGTTGGTGAGCTCGAGGAAATGGCTAGGAGATGCAGGGTTGACATTGTTAAAATGACGCATGCGGCAAAATCTGGACATCCTGGAGGTTCACTTTCATCGATAGACTGTATGGTCGCACTTTATGGTACATGTCTTCGTTTTGATACAAGCAATCCAGATTGGGATGATCGAGATAGATTCATCATGAGCAAAGGTCATGCAAGTCCTGCTATGTACTCCATTCTACATCAAATGGGAGTCCTTGATGAGGACGACATCATGGGATTCAGGACGCTTGGGTCTGTTTGCCAAGGTCACGTCGATATGAATTGGACCAAGGGGGTGGATTTCTCTGCAGGAAGTCTGGGAATGGGTTTGTCATTCGGTCTCGGGTGCGCTCTTTCAGCCAAAATGGATTCAAGTCAAAGGAGAATTTGGGTAATGTTGGGAGACGGGGAAACTCAAGAAGGCCAGATATGGGAGGCTGCTATGGCAGCGAACTACCACAATGCAACCAACCTTAGGGTAATTGTTGATCGCAATAGGATTCAGAATGATGACTTCATGGATGTACAGATGGAAATTGGAGATATTGGCGAGAAGTTTCGATCTTTCGGTTGGACGGTAAAGGAAGTAGATGGCCATGATATGTCTTCTTTGGTTGATGTAGTAGATTGGGCTAACAGCGAAGATGGGGGTCCTGTCGCTATTGTGGCGAATACTATCAAAGGAAATGGCGTTTCATTCATGGAGAACAATCCATCCTTCCATGGAAAGGCCCCGAATGATGAAGAGTTGCGAATTGCATTGGAGGAGCTATCATGAGTGCGCCTACATCAGGAGGTGCATCCAGAGATGGATATGGGAAGGGACTTCTGCGTATTGCAGAAGACCCTCGTGTAGTCGTGTTAGAGGCTGATCTGGGGAAATCGACTAAATCATGCCACTTTCGTGACGAATATCCAGACAGAACTGTTTCATTGGGAATTGCAGAGCAGAATATGATGCTTGTTGCGGCTGGTATGGCGTCTTCAGGGAAAATCCCATTTGCTAGCACGTTCGCAATATTCACAGAAAGGGCTTTCGAGCAAGTTCGTAATGGGATTGCTCGTCCTGGACTACCTGTCCATATCTGCGGTAGCCATGGCGGAATCCATACTGGTACAGATGGTAGCAGTGCTCAGTCAATAGAGGATTTAGCCGTCTACAGAACAATTCCTAAAATGACTGTGATTCATCCTTGCGACGATATTTCAGCGGAGGAGTTAACCGCTCAACTACTTGATTTGAATGGCCCGTCATACATGAGGACAGCTCGGAATAAGGTCCCAAGAATGTACGAAGATGGTTCAAACTTGAGAATTGGGTCTGGTTCTGTTCTCAGAGAAGGAGGGGACTTGGCAATCATCTCATGTGGGGTAATGGTGGGAGTCGCTATCTCTGCTGCAGAAACTCTCTCGAATGAGGGCATAAGCTGCACGGTGGTCGATATGCATACAATCAAGCCGATTGACGTGGAGCTAATTGCGGAACTATCAGAATCCTGCGGAGCGTTTGTCACTGCCGAGGACCACTCTGTGATTGGCGGTTTGGGAGGGGCTCTTGCAGAGTGGCTTTCGACCAATACCTCGACTCCCTTGGAGATGGTCGGAGTTAGAGATAGTTTTGGACAGAGTGGTGGCTCTTCGGAACTGATGGACTTGATGGGTTTGAATGAAGCTGGAATCTGTGAGGCCGCAAGAAGAGCGATTAGTAGGAAATAATAGTCCTGATTGACAAGTATGGGTTCATTTGATAGGGACCTCAATCCGACAACAGTATAGATGCCTGATAGCGACGCAGTCAGAAGGTTACTCGAGGGGAATATCGATCCAGTTGAGATTGAGCAGGATCCGGAACTGTACTCTATGGCTGAGAGGATTTACGGGAGCGAGGCATTAGAGGAGATGGGGGTTCATGCCCCGGAGATAGGTGAAGCCTCTGAGGAAGTTGATTTCGGACTGATTTCTGATGACATCAGCCTTCCTGATTTTATCCCCGACCTGCCTGACATGAAAGTAGAGGCCGGTGGGAAATCTAGAAGATGGGGATTGGTGTTTCTCGGTTTCTGTGGATTAGCTGGTACAATCTTCAACATGGTTATCGGGGTTGGGGCAATATTATGCTCAACTGGAATCGCAAACATGAGGCAAATATGTAGCGAAGACTACTCACAGACCAAGGTTGTCTGGACCAAGGGATACACTTGGGATGGCCTTCACCAGATAGAAACATGGGTAAAGCCGATGACAGAACCCTTACTTGGTGACTTGCTGATTCTTTCTGTTTTCACAGTTATTTCGATTACAGGCTTATTTCTCAAGAAGTGAGTTAGTACATTCTAGCTATATGCTGCATCTTTTTTGTCGCTTTTCCTGTGATTAGGCAGTTCCTTTCTTCGGGAAATTCGTCATCGCATTCTCCCAGTAGAGTCAGGCCTGTCTTCTTTTCTAGAAATTCTGCATCTGAGTCATTTCCTTCGAATGCTATCTGGTATACTATCCCACTTTCAATTGAAGATTCTTGGGAGGCATCATAATCCAGATTATCGAAGGGGAAAGGCTGCACTTTATCAGAAACCAGAGATTTTTCCCTCTGACGCAGATCATCTGCCAATCCTTCAAGTGACTCCAATACCGATTTCTCGGCTTCATCTATTTTAATCTCAGACTTGGAACCCGTTCTAGGAGTGAGGACGAACTTCCCTGCGGACAAATCCCTAGGTCCCAGCTCTATTCTGATTGGCACCCCCTTTATCTCCCAGTCATAGTGTTTCACACCTGGCCTAACGTCCCTAGTGTCTAGTTCTACCCTGATTCCGGATGCAGAAAGGCGTTCCGCCAATGCTTTGGCTGCTGGTTCCACGTTGCTGTCTGCGTGTGCAGCTATTGGCATAACTACCACTTGAATAGGAGCTATGGCAGGGGGGAGGATCAATCCCTTGTCGTCACCATGCATGCCAACCACAGCACCTAGAAGCCTCTCGGACATTCCGAATGTAGTTTGGTGGCAGGGCTTTGTGTTCCCCTCGGGGTCTTCATAAGAAAGATCGAATGCGTTGGCCCACTGATCCTTGTAATGGTGATAGGTTGCTACCTGAAGTGTTCTACCGTTGGGCATTACAACGTCCGCGGCCTTAGTGTACCATGCACCCGGAAAGGTATCCCAAACTGGTCTTTTTGAGACCAAAGAGGGCAAGCACAAATCGTGCATTATTCTCTGAACCATCTCAGCATCTTCTTCTATCTGCTCGTCTGCACCAGCTTGGTCAGCATGTACAGTATGTGCCTCAAAGAAGTGAATCTCCCTGACCCTGATGAAAGAGCGCGTTTGCTTTGTCTCATACCTGAAGGTATTGACGATTTGGAATGTCTTCAGTGGGAGATCGGCATGACTCCTTACCCAAAGTGAGAACATGGTGTACATGGGAGTCTCTGATGTTGGTCTGAGAAACATCGGCTTCTCTAACTTATTCTCGCCTCCGTGTGTAACCCAATATACTTCTTTCTTGAATCCCGAGGCTTCTTCATCAAACCTCAATTCTGACGGATCGACGCCTGATTCGCGTGCTGCCTTCAAGATAGAGACGAGTTTGTTTTCCTTGTCCAGAAGATCCTCTGGAACTAGTAGTGGGAAGCGATACTCGTGGTGTCCTGTCCTGTACATCTCCCTTCTAGCAAGTGAGTCAATTAGTCCCATTGCGGTTAGTCCGTATGGCTTCCAGACATCCATACCTTTTATCGGATACCGTTTGTCTACAAGATCGGCAATTTCGACTATTGCGGGGTACCATTTGTTGAATTCGGATTTTGGGGGAATTCCCCGCTTAGCCCTAGAAGGTCCAGACACATTCATGCGCTCCTTGCTAGTAGGCTTGAATTATTCGATTTAAGTTACGTCAAAAAGACGTGAGTATTCTCTCGATTTCTACGCATAAATCACCAATATCTCTGATTTCCGAAACCTCTCCATCGGAAAATACAATTCTACATCTAGAATTAGATTTTCCTTGTACATCAGTCAGCATATTTGCCACTACTGCTAGTAGTTCGTTTTCGGATATCAAGTCTATTGATTTGCCAATAAGAGAGTCCTCTGCGCCAGATACCTCCAGTTTGAATGCAATTCTTTTGCAGCCAATTGTATGCTCCCTTAATTCCTTAAGATGCTTCAAAGTAGGCTTGAGTGTGATTTCCCAATCTCCAGAATTACTAGGGAATTTACCAGCGATCGGTTCAGGGGAATAGTCCAGAATAGCTGCTGCATGAATCCAAAATTCTGGTTTTTTCTCAGAGTTAGCGACAAGAATAGATTCTTCCAGCATCGAATCTGACGACTCGGCAATTCTAATATCTGGCAAACTAAACGTTGGTTTTCTGCTAGTTATTCCGGAAACACATACCACGTCATGACCCATCCTGTGCAGGTACTCGGCAATTGACCAGCCTGTGTTACCTGAAGACGTGTTCACAATTTTCCTTATGGAGTCGATTGGGGCCGCATTCGCACCGAGAGTAATTGCTACTCTCTTCCTGCCCGCAATACTCCGGTTTACTAAATTACAGAAGGTCGCTACTATATCTACAGGGTCAGGCTGCTTCCTCTTGCCCTCTTGGGGTTCTTCGAACATTATTTCCACCCCCCGATTAGCTGATTCGGATAGTAATTCATCAGTAACCTTGTCCTGGAAAAGATCGTTATGCATCGATGGAACAAAAAGAATTGGGGTTTCACTTCCAGATGCTGCGGAGATTGCCATCATTATCGGGGAGTCAATGATTCCATGAACGAACTTAGCAACGGTATTCCTGGTTGCTGGGGCCAAGATCAATCCATCGAACCCCCCAAGTTGAGACATTTGTGACTCCCAATCAGTCACTACGTCGATACCAGATCCCCATGACAGAGCAAGCGGAGTGATTACTTTCTCTGCGGACTTAGTCATCATAGGGAACACTTCTGCGCCATGCCTCCTTAGTTCTCTAGCGAGCTTGACAGACTCTGTGGCGGCAATTCCACCGGAAACTGCCAGGATAACCCTCTTCCCTTCCAAGCTGTCACCGATTACTGAGACCCCGGTATCCTCGCTCATGACTACCCTATTGGATGTTCATTCAAGAGGTCGTCGATGCTTGGCTAAAGTGATTCCATGGCAATTGAAATTCCCATTCCCCCGCCAATACACATAGAGGCAAGAGCTTTTTTCCCCCCTTCCCTGGACAATATGCTGGCAGCCTTACAGGCAATCCTAGCTCCAGAAGCACCCAATGGGTGTCCTATGGACAATGCGCCTCCATCGATGTTGATTATTTCTGGGTTTAATCCTAGTTCCCTGATACATGCAATACTCTGTGAGGAAAAGGCCTCATTCAATTCGAAAACGTCGATTTCATCGGATTCCCAACCTGCTCTATCTAGTGCAAGTCTGGTAGAAGAAACGGGCCCTAAACCCATTAGTTCAGGAGGACAACCCGTGGTTGCGGCAGAAACAATTCTGGCCATTGGTTGCAATTCATTTTTTCTAGCAAAATCTTCACTACAAACAAGAGAAAAAACGGCCCCATCTGTTAGCGGAGAGGAGGTAGCAGCAGTTACGGTACCCCCATCTATGAAGGCCGGTCCTAGACGAGACATTGATTCCAAGGAGGAGTTCGATCTGATACACCCATCTTTTGTGATTAAACCATCGTTGTGAACTATGGGTACTATCTCCTCGGCAAATTTACCCGACAATTCCGCATTTGATGACTTTGTATGGGACAGGAGGGAAAATTCCTCCTGTTCCGTTCTGGATATCCCATACAATTCTGCGACATTCTCCGCAGTGATGCCCATGTTCACGTAGGCCTCCGGAAAATCTGTTTCGAATTTTGGATGTGGGCTCCAGTTGAATCCCCTCCTCTTAACTCGAGACATTGATTCTATCCCACCGCATACGAAGCATTCTCCCCAGCCAGCAGAAATGTTTGCCGATGCGTACATGATTGCCTGCATGGAAGAGCCACAGAGTCTGTTTATTGTTACTCCTGGGACCTCCTTCGGCAGCCCCGACATAAGTGCCATTAAGCGTCCAATATTGTATCCCTGCTCTCCTTCCGGATATGCACAGCCGACTATCACGTCATCTATTTCAGCTGGATTGATGTTTAGGTTGTTAAGCAACTCAACTAGCACCTGTGAGGCAAATTCATCGGGCCTTACTTCAGATAATTCCCCCTTGTGAGACCTACTGAATGGGGTTCGACGCCAATCAACAATTACTGAACTCACGATGTTCCGACATGTAGCGACCCCATAACGATTCCCAGAGCAATAAATTCTGAACGACCGAGGGGTTCTTGAATAATCCTCAACGGGCGTTAATCATGATTAGGGAATGCCCGGTACACGGATACTTCTCAGACGATGACCTATGTCCTGCATGTAACTCAGAAGGCAAGTTCATCATGAGTACCAGAGAAAGGGACGGGATGGCAAGAAAGCTAGCCCTCGTTCTAAGACATGCTCCTGAGAAGTTCGATCTGGAAATGGACATCAATGGTTGGATAGACGTCAGAGACATAGTAAGGAAATTCAAAGATGGTGGCAGGCGAAGACAACACTGGCTGAGGCCCCACCATCTAGTTGCTATCTCAGAAACCGATCCAAAGGGAAGATATGAGGTACGAGGGAATATGATGAGGGCTACTTATGGCCATACAGTCGAGATAGAGTTGGACCTGCCATCGAGTGATATCCCAGATTCCCTATACTATCCTTGTAATCCAGATGAAGCAGGAAATCTAGTTGAGATTGGGATAAGCCCCGGAGATAGGGCCCATGTCCATCTTTCTGCATCTATCAGGCATGCTGCCGAGGCAGGAAGGGTACATCACGAAGATCCTTCGATAATTGAGGTCGATACTGCTAGGATGGTTGCCTCTGGGGAGACGATTTGGCATGCAGGAGTTACTGTCTACCTATCCGAGAGTGTCGCGGGCGAGTATCTCTCAATAGTTGGTCAAGATGACCCCGAGCTATCACTTCTGAGAGAGACCTGGTTTGAAGAAGAGTAGTCAGAACTCGCCACAAACGGGGCAGAATTGCAAATCACTCAATTTCTCAGCTCCGCAAGAGTGGCACACTCCGGATGTGGTAACAGGTTTCACTTCAGAGTTATTCGAAATAGCAAGCTCAATTTGGAGGGTTCGGCGTCCTCTGTCATCCTTGTCGTCGATAAGAGATGCATTGGCTAATTCAGATTGTAGCCATCTCTGAAACCTTTCAAGTTCGGATGTGTCGGCCACAGTAAGTGGATAGAGCATTATCGTTAAACTGTATGTATTGACTTGAAAATGTTAGAATACGAGTCTCCCCAGATTCAATCGTCAATGGCATCAAGGGTAGTGATAAAACTGGGCGGGGGCCTTATTAGTGACAAGGGTTCAATGAAGAAGTTTGATTCTGATTCTGTGGAAAGGATCGCTGACTCAATATCCTCAATCGTTGAGATGGGGGTTCCCGTAGTCATAGTTCATGGTGCGGGATCTTTCGGCCATTTACTAGCAAAGGAATGGTCAATATCGGAAGGATTGGATCGGAAGATTGCTGAAGAGCAGCGAATGATTGTCGATCAAATAAGATTAGACATGAGAGAGTTGAATAAATTGGTGATTGATAGGTTTTCGGACTCAGAATTAGAATCCGAGGGCCTGCCTCCCTCGGAATGGGCAATTGGCACTGGACCAGGTTTCCAAGGTGACATCACAAATTTCGAAAGAGTGGTCGAGGCCCCCCTCCCCATTACCTTCGGAGATGTTGTGAATACAAATGATGAGCTCGAGTTCGGAATACTCTCCGGGGATGATTTGATGGTGAGGCTTTCCAAAGAATTGGAGGTATCACACTGTATTTTCCTCATTGGAGATGCAGATGGGGTCTTGAGCGGACCACCCAACCAAGAAGGATCGAGTTTGATCAGTAGATTAGGGGCAGAAGAGGAGATCGAAGGACCCCATTACTCGGAAATAGATGTAACTGGTGGAATCGGTCTGAAAATAGACAGGGCCAGAAAAATTGCTTCGGATGTTGAGGAGGTATGGATATTAGACGGGCGATGTCCTGAAAGAGTCATAGAATTATTGAGTACAGGGGAAACCAGAGGTACGAAGATTCTGCCCTATTGAGTCTTCATATACGCGTCTCCTTCCGATTGACCAATATGTCCACGAGAGAAGTTAATCTGGATGGTCATGATTCCTCCCAGTTAGAGATGATGGAAGAGATGTGCCTATTGGTCGATTCAGAGGACAGAGTGATTGGTTCTGAGACAAAACTAGACTGCCACAGAAATGAAGGCAACAGGCATAGAGCTTTCAGCGTTCTAATCTTCGACTCTGAAGGAAGACTACTGGTTCAGAAGAGAGCCTCAGAGAAGATTACCTTTCCAGGTGTTTGGGCTAATAGTTGCTGCAGTCATCCACTTGACCTAGAATCAGAGAAAAACGGCCCAGAGGGGGCCATGACGGCCGCAAGAAGGAAACTATGGCAGGAGCTGGGAATCCCGCAAAATGAAACTGATCAATGGACTTTCCATCATGTTGGAAGGATGGAATACTCCTGCAGGTGGAACGAGGATTGGATTGAGAGGGAGATTGATCACATCATGGTAGTTCGGGCAGATGCGACTGTGGACCATAATCTCAATGAGATTTCAGAAGTTCTCTGGGCTGAACCTGATGAAGTCAAGAGGATGATGGATGGACAAGGAAAATGGCAAGACCAAGTGATTGCTCCGTGGTTCAGACTAATTTGGCAACATTATGTAATTCCGAACGATTGCGATTTTATGTCTATGACAAGTGAAATAAACGATGATATTACTTATTGTGGGGAAGTAGACATGGATGGCAGTCCAGTAAACCCCGGTCAGACCTTGCTGGATGCTCTTTCTGGACATAGGGATAAGGTAGAGGGAGAGATTATGTCTAGTCTATCGAAGATGAAGCAGAAGAACCTTCATGGTGCAATGACGCATCTTTTCAAGGGAGGAGGGAAGCGGCTGCGAGCCATACTTCCTAGGCTTGTTGGAGAGGCAGTGGGGGTTGCAAATGATGGCCACTACACGCTGGGTGCATCGATAGAAATTATTCACAATTTTACATTGATTCACGATGACATTATCGATCAAGACCCCATTAGGAGGGGTTTAGACGCTGTTCACGTTGAGTACGACGATGCCACAGCAATCAATGCTGGAGACGCCATGCTCGCAGTCGGGTTCGAGATTCTAGCAGAGTCAAAAGATGTACCTGACGAACTGCTAGGCCACCTGATCAGATCAATTGGTAAAATGGTAAGGAAGGTCGCAGAAGGGCAGCAAGAAGACATTGAGTTCGAAGCCAGAGATGAGGTAACTGAAGATGAATACATAGCCATGATTGCGGGGAAGACCAGTGCTATGTTTGAGACCTGTGCCAGAACTGGGGCAATTCTCGCAGGGGCAAGCGATGAGGAAGTTTCCAATATGGCGCAATGGGGCCTTAATTTGGGGTTATGCTTCCAGTTAATGGATGATTTGATTGACATCACTGGAGATACTGAGACACTAGGTAAACCGGCTGGATCAGACATCGTCCAAGGGAAGAGGACGCTCATTGCGATTCATGCGTTACAAAGTGATTCGGATCTTTCAAACTTCAATGAGGTGTTCGGATCCGGAGAGTGTAGTGAAGAGGATTTGTCCAGAGCCGTTTCAGAACTGGAAGCTTCCGGTTCGATAAGTTACGCGAAGAATAGAGCAATGCACCACCATTCACTCGCACATGAATGTCTAGACAAGCTCGAGGAGTCACCATCCCTATCTGTATTGAGGGAATTGACCGACTTCCAATTGATTAGAATAAGCTAATCAGTCCGTGTATTGGGCCTCTCCTGGAATTTCTTCCTTGAGGCCCTTCCTCTGCCTGATATCGCCGACTATCTTGTGGAAAAGCTCTGGAGGGACCTGGTCATATCCAGCATTCTCAGTATTCCAAACGGCTCTTCCCTGAGTTGCGGCCCTTATGTCATTTGAGAAACCGAATGATTCGGCGACCGGCATTTTACCAATCACACATGTAACATCGTTTTCGACGGGCATATCTTCAATCACGCCTCTTCGGGTGATTAGTTGCCTGGTAATCCCTCCGGCCCATTCAGAAGGAGCATCGATCCGGATTTTCTGGATTGGTTCGAAAAGTACCGAATCGGCCCTCAGCAAGGCGCCTTTTATTGCATTCCTTACTGCAGGAATAGTCTGGGCGGGACCCCTGTGAATGGCATCCTCATGCAACTTTGCGTCCACTAGTCTAACCAGGACTCCTGTCAGTGGCTCATCGGCTATTGGTCCCTTCTTGCAGACGTCGTTGAATGCCTCTATGATAAGTTCCCTCGTTTCATGCAGGTTCTGAATACCCTTCGTATCGTTGACGAGTACGGTGGTGGCATTTATGGCGTATATCTTCCTCATCAGATCCTTATCCATTCCAAGTTCGCCGAACTTATTGCCGACCTCCTTGGCATCCTTGGTCCTAATTGGTCCATCTCCTAAATCGCCTTCTCTCAAAGCAGCAATTACGTTCTCTGGAAGTTGCTCCACCTCCACATAGAATCTGTTGTGTCTGTTGGGGGACTTACCTTCGAAAGGCCTGCCCTTGTTATCCGCCGCTATTGACTCCCTGTAAACCACTATCGGATTACTCTGATTTACCTTGATGCCCTGTTCCTCCTCTAATCGATAAATAGTAATCTCAAGGTGAAGCTCCCCCATCCCTGAGAGTAGCGCCTCTCCAGTCTCATGGTTGGTATCTACAGATAGGGATGCATCCGACTTGGCCAAACTTCGGAGAGCTCCGATGAATTTGGGCAGATCCTTCATTGATTTTGGTTCAATTGCCACCGTAACAACTGGTTCTGAGTAGTGCCTGATTGCCTCGAATGGGGTCTCATCCTTGTCCCTTGTAATTGTGACTCCTGCAGCTGCGCTCCTCACCCCGGTCAGTGCAGCAATGTTTCCTGCCGATACTCCTGGAACCTGGATCCTGTCACCACCTACCATCATACTGACCTGCTGAACACGCTCGGCTTTGCCGGCTCCACTCGCCCAAACTGTCTCTCCTTGCTTTATTGTCCCAGAATACACCCTTCCGACTGCTACCTCGCCTGCATGGGGATCCATCCAAATCTTAGTTATCATGAGGGAAAGCGGCCCGTCCGCATCGCAATTGACCATGGTCTTGCCTACTTCCGAGTCAAGATCGCCCTGCCAGATATTCGGGATCCTATATTCCTGAGCAACCAAGGGAGATGGTAGTTTTTCAACTGCCATATCGAGTAAAACTTCGTGAACTGGTGCCTTCTTAGCTAGCTCCTTTTGTTGTTCGTTGTTACAATATTCGAAAATCTCAGGAAAGTTTACTCCGGTCTTTTGCATAAATGGGACTGTTATCCCCCAGTTGTGGTATGCAGATCCGAAAGCAACCGTTCCCTTCGCGACATCAACTTGCCAGTCGGACTTGTGCTGTTCTGGGGCAAACGTCCTAATCAGGTCGTTTACCTTGATTATCTGCTTTTGGAACCTAGCCATCATATCCTCGGGGGTTACCTGTAGTTCGTTGATTAGTCTGTCTACCTTGTTGATGAATAGGACTGGGCGAACTTTCTCCTTCAGAGCCTGCCGGACCACGGTCTCCGTTTGCGGCATTGCCCCCTCTACAGCGCAGGTAAGTATGATACATCCATCCACCGCCCTCATTGCCCTAGTAACGTCACCTCCGAAATCTACGTGACCAGGGGTATCAATTAGGTTGATCAGATAGTCATCGCCATCTACTCCGTGCACCATGGATGCGCTAGCAGCATTGATTGTGATGCCTCGAGCGCTTTCTTGGTCATCGAAGTCCAATACTCGTGATTTTCCTGCAAGCTCTTCTGACATCATTCCCGCTCCGGCTATCAGATTGTCGGAAAGAGTGGTCTTTCCATGGTCGATGTGGGCAGCTATAGCTAGATTTCTGATTCTTTCACGGTTGTGCATAACCTCAGTAGCGCGCTTGATGTTGTCTTCCTTACGACCCATATCCTCACCTGATTATATTTCCGACCTGAAAACGGTTCATAAAGACAATTGAATGGAATTGAAGAAATTCAGAGTTGTTTCGTGGATTGATATTATCGAGCAGATGCTGCTATCCTCTCCACCTCATGTCTCTTCCCCACGGCAAAGGAGTTGACGTCTCCATCTGCGGCCTTAGTGAGTTCTGAGATTATTCCCTCTGTGAGTGACTTTTTGCTCTTCATAGTTGCCGAAGCTGCACCTATTGCTAGGTTCCTCAGTGCAACATCAAGTCTCCTACTGGGAGAGGAATCGACGGCCTTTGGTTGGCTTACAGCACCAATCCTTACTCTAGTGGTCTCTTCGCATGGAGCCGCCTCTGTAATAGCGTCTATGAATTTCTGAAGTGGATTTTCTCCGCTCTTTTCGTGAATTCTGTCGAAGGCTTCGTCTAGAGACTTCGCACAGTACTGCTTCTTGCCACTATTCTTTCCAGATCTCATGAGGTTGTTTATGAACCTCTCAGTAACTGAAAGGTCCTGTTTCCCGAACCACGCGTTCGCATGCCGTCCTCCTGTGTGGGGCGCACCGATCATCTTCAGATTCACGTATCTGGAGATACCTGGATCGCTGCACACAACCTCACTCGCATCCCACTTGCCAAAAACCATAGTTCCAATTCCAGCAATTGGAGATTCCGGCTCCTCTGTGACAGCGGGTGCTTCTGAGATCTCGATATCCTCTTCCATTAGAAATACCTCAGCGCACTGGCTTCTCCTTTCTTCCTCTGACCATCTCATCAAGAGATACCCCATTTACCTTGATTACTTTGTATCTAACACCTGGGAGGTCGCCGTAGGATCTACCCTTGCTGCCCCCAATTCCCTCAACCATAACCTCGTCGTGCTCGTCTATGAATGAAATTGCCCCATCCCCGGGCGCAAACGCAGTTAGGCGGTTTCCAGTTCGAATAAGACTGATTTTCACTGCCTTCCTAATTGCTGAGTTTGGTTGTTTGGCCTCGAATCCTACTTTCTCAATAACTATCCCCTTGGCTTGGGGGCTTCCTCTTAGGGGGTCGTGCTTCAGAACTCCTCCCTGTTTTCTCTTAGCCTGCCTATTCCTAAACTTCCTCTCCTTCCACCTGTATCTCTTACGATCAGATTTCATTTTAGAACCGGAGAAAAGGCCTCGTCCCAAATAATGCACCTCAAAATGACGACTTGGCGACCTGCAGTCCATTTATGATACTGACGGGTAACGGGTGATTAATATCGGCCCTAGTTACATCAATAGGAGCCGAACATTCAAGCGGCTTGGTAGTCCGGAGTAAAACATGGGATTCAGGGATCTGGTTGATGGAATTCGGACGGTTAAAGACCCAGTTAGTGTGAACTATGACATGAAAATTGCTTCTGAGTCTTCAGGCAACGAGCCTCTGCTTTTCAGTGAAATCATAGAATCTCCTGGGCAAAGAGCAGTTACTAACATACTTACTCGACATAGGCTCTGTGAGGCATTCAATGTTGAGCCTGGAGAATTAATCGATATACTGTCATGGGCCATGGAGAACCCCTCCGATACTGTTCTGGTAGGGGTAGATTCAGCTCCAGTATTGGAAAACAAGATGGAGCATACTGACATATCCGTACTTCCAATACCCTGGCACTACAGGGAGGACGGTGGCAGATACCAGTCTTCGTCAATTATCGTTGCCCAATATGGAGGGCAAAGGAATACCTCATTTCACAGGCAACTCTTGAAAGGGCCGGATAGGACCACTGTAAGGCTGGTCCCCCGGCATCTCCGAACAATGGCAGATCAGGCCTTTGAGAACAATGAGGATGTCCCCATTGTAGTTGTAAATGGTCCTGATCCATTGGTTTTACTTGCAGCGGCAATGTCATTCAACGAGCCGATAGATGAATTAAGAGTGGCTTCTGCTTTACATGAGCGGTTGTACGGCGCTAAATTGGGACTGGTGGAGTTACCAAATGGGGTTCAAGTTCCAGCAGATTCTGAATATGCCATGGAGGCAAGGATTACCACGAAACTGGATGATGAGGGGCCATATGTAGACATTACAGGGACCGTCGACGACATCAGACAAGAGCCAGTAATCGAATATGACTCAATATACCACAGGAAAGAGCCGATATTCCATGCATTGATTCCGGCGGGAGTGGAACACATGACTTTGATGGGAATGCCCAGAGCTCCAACCATCAAGACAGCCGTCTCAGAAGTAGTAACCTGCACGGATGTTTACCTAACAGACGGGGGGAGTGGTTGGCTCTCTTCTGTGGTTCAAATCATTCCTGAGAATTCTGGCGATAGCATGAGGGCCATACGAGCAGCACTTGACGGCCACAAGTCGATGAAACAAGTAATCGTAGTTGATACAGATATCGACGTAACCAATTCAACCAGAGTTGAGTGGGCCCTGATGACCAGGTGGCAGCCAGACAAGGATACGCTAATCCTATCAGACCAAAAGGGATCTAGTTTGGATCCGAGCCGTTCTCCAGATGGTACTACTAGCAAGATTGGTTTTGACGCTACGATTGAGCCCGGTGCCGACAAAACCCCGTTCGAATCTGTACTGTGAGTAATCAAGATGGAAGAAGATCGTACGCTTTCTGAGTCCCTCCAGCATCCTCGTAGGAGTCTTGGTAACAGATATAGAAGCCAAGCTGAGAAGTTCCTCAAACTAGGCAACGATGCGGGCAATCTATCTTGGGCCGAGCAGAGTGCTAAACAGAGTGTCCTACATGACTTCACGAATGAAGAAAACTGGAGGGTTTTGATTCGGATCAAGGTTCTGATGGAGGACTCGGAGGGATCCAGATCGGTGTTATCGGACCTATTTTCTGTTCTGGGCAGGGACCCAGAACTTATGTCTCAACTATCTGGGATAGACATCATATCATCGTGCGAGGACCTACTAGAGGGGGCTTTCTTATCAGACCCTCTGGATCCGGACAAGTGGTGGTCTGGGATCTGCGATAAACCAGAGGAATTGCAAGGATTCGTAGAAAGACTCCGTACTCTCGATGTTTCTGATCAGAGATCGAATATACTGTACTCAAGAAGGCTTGAGAGAGTAAGAGAAGGAGGCTACGAGGATGAGTTCCTGGAGCTATCAAGGATTCTCCTATCCCAAAGGCCGACAAATCATGAATCATGGGAACAACTGGGAAAGTTGTATGAGAGAAGGAAAGAATATGATGAGGCATGGCTTTGCTATGACCAAGCCAATGTCGTTTACCCTAGATCCTCTGCTAGGGAGGGGTTCAGAGAAAGGATGGAGGCGAGAGTAGGCGGATCTGCTGAACAACCTTGGAGAGAGCCGTCAATTACCGACAGATCGCAATTCCTTAGTCGTCTTGGTCGACTATCTAGAAAGGAAGCTCATGATGATGTAAGGCCACCCAGTGATGTGGAGAATCTAGAATTATCAGATTTAGAGGATCTTAGACAACAAGGAAGGGATACTGAGGCCTTCTTCCTAGCAAGAAGGATGGCTGCACAAGGAGTTGAGGGGGCGAAAGAATTGGTAACAGAGATTTTGGGTGATTTAGATGGATGAAAAGAGGTTCGTCGTGGTCTTGGCCCTGCCCATGGATATTGACGATACCTGGATTATGGTGAAGAACAAGAGTAGGGGTTGGGAATTTCCTGGAGGTCAATTGGAAAAAGGCGAATTACCGGAGGAAGCAGCACTTAGGGAGTTGTATGAGGAGACTGGCATCCTCGGTACCGCAAAGTCCGTTGAGGAGGATTTGATACCTGGAGGCTATGTTGTTCTAGTAAGAGTAGAAAGAGAGGTTAGCCCAGATCCGTGGATTTCTTCAGACGATTCAATCGAGGAGGTAGGATGGTGTCTTCAAATTCCTGAGTCCTCTGCATGGGGTAGAGAGGAAGTACAGTCAGTTATCGATCATGATTGGAGGGCTTCAAGAAGTCTTGAGTCCTGAATTTCATGGCTTCTCTTCTCTATCTCTGACTTCCATTTTGGTTCGTGAATTGCCTCGCTTGCGTCAAGTACCAATCCAAGATCGTCCCGCTGTGTACCAGAGACGTCGACTAGGGCCAGTGAGAGTATAAGTTCGACACATTCCCTGATGTCATTCGGATTCGAGGGAACTGTTGTCATTCCTGGACTATCTCGCGGTTTTGCATCGACTATTCGCTCATCCATCATTGGTGAGTCTTCCTCAATCTCATCCAATGCTATGTCGAGCCATTCGATAGCGCAGACTACTGATTCGGCAGGCATTTCAACAGAGGATAGGCGCCTCATTGCTATCCATAGGTGCCTCATTGCTGGCTCTAGGTCCCCTATTGAAGCGAGTATCCTCCCGGATTCCAATCTCGATAGGCCTATTATGTCTGAGGGGTGCCCCCTGTCTGAGGAGATGTCGGAAAGGGTGACCAAGGACATCATGTGCTCACCTTGATTTCGATGCCATGCTGCTAGATTCAGTAACGATACTCCGTGAAGAGGGGAGCCCGGGGCTACTGATGCTAGGCGATCTACACACCATCTCAGTTCTTGGCCTAGTTCATTATTTTCCATCTCCCCGAGTAGCGCTCTCTCCATCCTAATCCAAGCTTCTGTCTCGAAATCACGTTGATCCAATAGTCTTGATTGGGCTAGGATATCGTCACTCAGCTTCAGGGCCTCTTCTTTTTTTCCCTCTGAGAGAAGGGACTTGAAAAGAAGGGAGTCGGCAGAGGGGCTTTTTTCATCCGATTGGGGTCTTGTCAAGAGTTTCACTCCATCTCGAATTGTTCGGCCATTTCTTCGTACTTTTCCCTGATGCTTTCTTCCCTCTCCGCTAATCTGGCTAAGTGTTCCGTTAGTGCCTTTTCTGCGGACTTTAGTTCTTCGAGGAGTGAATCTCTATCATCCACTTCCAGAAGTATGTTGCCGAGGGAGCGGTATACAGGCTTAGCTGGATCTTGTGCCGAAAGTGACTCTATTGTGATGCCATATTCTGAACACTGTGAGGAAATGGACTGTATCTGTCCTCTCAGGGCTTGTAGCTCCCTGGCTAGGGCCTGAATATCCTCTGTGGAAGGCCTGGTACTAATTTCTATCACCTCTTGTAGCTTCAAGGGACCTATCAGAGGCTATGAGGGCTCTCATTATTGAGTTCCACCTTGCTCTGGCATCATTGAACGAATCGGAATGAAGGGATACTGAAAGTTCCCCGTCTTCGCTAACAAATTGGGCCTCTGTAACTAGTGAAGATGAGAGGGAGCGTGTGTCACTATGCTCCAAAGTCAGTTTGAGTGAAACCGAGTCATTCCTCTTCTGTTCCTTCATCTGTCTCTCTCTCGGATATTTTTCTTTCAAATTCCAAAGCTGCCTGTTGTGCTATAACGGTCATATCTGTTGCAGTTGCGCCCTCTAGTGATCTCCTAACTATCCTCTTGTTGGCATCGCTAGCTCTAGTATAAGGCTCCCAGACTCCGCCAGAGAATGTGTAACCACACTTTCTGCATTCCCAAATTCCTGCGGACTTCCTACGTACCTTGCGATAGTGGCAGCTCGGACAAGTGTACACTCTAGATTTCTTCGAGATTGCTGAACCGGCCCTTCTCCTAACGCTAACACCGTACCTAGCTCCAAATCGAGCAGTTGCGCCAGCCTTCTGAGTCCTCTTTGCCATAATATAACCTACAATTCATCGACTATTTTTCTTAGTTTCTCTGTCCTTTCTATGGCATTATCCATGATTTCAGTGAACTCGTCCGCTGAGAAAATTCCCTTTAGACCCTTCTGTAGGGAGTGGACGTTGTTATCGTCTCCGAGAGTGATGTGGATGCGCTCGTCACCTCCAAGCTCTTCTCTGGCAGTAGCGTCGAATACGAATCTACCCCCGACCCTGTGATAGGAGCACATTATCGGAGTTTTGGAAACTGACAATTGATAGTCCTCTCCGACCTCGAATCTCTCCGCAGGTACAGTAGCGTTCCTAAGAGCGACAATACCTGCCAATGCAAACGCGTCGAACAGGTTGCCATCGTCAGAGATGGCAAACAGGTCTAGAATGACCTGCCAAGCCTTTTCTCCGGGAATGATACACAGTGAGTCGACATCTATGCACCCGGACTCTCTAATACCCCTGTCAACAACCCTTCCGAGTTCTATGGACTCTGGACTGGGTGGGCCAGATTCCCAGTTCCTTCCTGCTACTGGTCTGACTTCTGCTGAGCACATCAGTCCACCCTGGTTGGGGCGGTCTGGATAAGGAGTCATAATTTGGAACTTGACCCCGGCTAATACGATGGTGTCCCCCATCCTTACTCGTGCTGAACCCTCTGCTCTGGGAAGTATTGAGTGTTGAACCTCAAGCTCCCTCCCTTCCCATCTTCCCCTACCATCTATCCTGGCATCTCTTTCTGCGAGATCGGAAAGGTGTGACCTGAGGAGTTTTGGCACTATTGGGATTGTCATTGTGAATCCCCCCCATTCAGTGCTTCTACCATCAATTTGTGAATTTCCTGTGCAGCATCCATATTATACTTCCAAGCTTGCTTAAATTCATCCTGTGAAAGATCCCCATCCATCTGTAAGAATACTAGTTCACCTGAATTAGGCATTATTCCCATAGGAAGGTCGGCCTCGCCGTAGTTGTCTTCTTCCTTATTGAGGTCGCAAACGACTACGTCGTTGATCTTGCCACTAGCTACGCTGACTACTAAGTCTGTCATGGGTATTCCAGCATCTGCTAGTGCTACGGAGGCAGCTGTAAGGCCCACACATCTCGTTCCGGCTTCTGCAGATACAATCTCAATGCTTATCCTTATCTTCGAGCGTGGGTATAGCTCAAGAAGAACAACGCTCTCAAGTGCATCCTGGGTAACCTTACTGACCTCTCTGCTTCTACGATTGAAGCCAGGCCTCATTCTGTCAGTTGTTGAAAAAGGTGCCATGTTGTATGCTACATCCAAAACAGCACGATCTTGCCGCTGTATCTTCCTGGGATGGGCCTCCATCGGCCCATAGACTGCGACAATTGCCTCATTAGTCCCCCAGGTCATTCTGCATGATCCATCGGCGACAGGTACGACTCCAGTTTCAATTGTGATTGGTCGAATATCTCCGGGGCCCCTTCCATCGGCCCGTACTCCGTTTTCATCAATCATCTGAACTTCTCCATAACCTCCCATCAGTTTCTACCTCCTCTATTGTCTCTAGAAATTTCAGATAATCTATTTCGGACATCAAGTATTCCATCGAGTTCGCCGTCTATCCACATCCTTCCGTTGTCGGCCACAACGATACGGCACTCCGTCTCCGCTTTCATCCTTCTGAGGGTCTCGCCCCCCTTTCCAATTATCCTTCCAAGCAAATGTGGGTCGATTTCTTCAACCACTCCGGAGCGAATCTTCCGTAGTCCCATTCCCTTCATGGTGACAACGCTTGAGTGCGTTTCTTCTACTTCCTGGACCCGGCACAGTACAGCATCGCCGATATCCATTACTGATCTAGTCCCTCCGAAGTCCACCTTCCCAGGTCCTAGGCTCATTGGGAGAATTGCATTAAACGGGGCTCCCAATTCTATGAACCATAGATTATTTGTGCATCCTTCTATGAAACCAATTACCAGATCTCCCGGTCTGGGAATGTATCTAGTGTGTACGGGCTCGATTGAAATTGATCGGCCCTTTTCCCTTAGCTTTCCTTGCTTTAATGCCTTGAGTCTGCCTGACATCACCAATACGCCATGTCCGGCCTCAAAGCCCTCTGAGTCGCCCAAATCATCGCCGGGCACTACGAGGTCGTTACCTCGCTTATTTCCTTGCGGCCCTGCCGCACCATTCTTTTTCGTCATATTATCGAGCCGCGCGACCGGCCCACCGTTCATAACCGTTGATGCTGCGGATTTTTGCTCAATCAGTCTAATTCTCTGACTTCTACATCGGGCGACCTAGATGCGACTTTGTCGATAATGTCATTTTTCATCCCGCCTGGAACAGAGACAACGCATGCCCAATTTCCATTACTCATCCATTCTTCCTTCTTTATTGAGTCCCTGAGCATCTGACTTACTGCTCCGTAGTCCTTGCCTTGGACCATGAAGGCCAAATTGACTGTGATGAATTGAAGTGGGATAACCGGCCTTAGCAATTTAACGGCATCTCCCACCTGACTTTCTACTGACTTGAATGGGTCAATTGAGAATCTAATCTCATCTAGGGCGTTTTCTATCCTTGTTCTGGGATGGGGGAGTTTCGTCTTAGGGTCTGTCGCAGTAGAAGCTATCTCATTTATGATCTGGCGTTTCTTTTCATCTACCAGATTCCTTCTCTGGGAAGTAGTTAGCTGGATGCTACCCCTTTCTAGAATAGTACTGGCACAAATGTAGATATCTGTTGTACCGAACGTTCTTTGGAGAGCCTCGCTGGTTGGTCTCTCTCCTGCCCTGGCATCGGACCAGACCTCTTCAATAGCGAGTAAATCTGAGATTTCGACTGACTCGTTATCTGATTTCCAATTGTCCACTAATTGGGGGTCAACAAGAATCTCGTACCTGCTTCCTCCCTTCTCGAGACGAGCGAGAACAGCATCATCAAGACTCACCATGGGGTACGATAAGGCCTTTGACTTATGATGGTGGGGTATCAGGACAGCTTGCCTAGGTGCTTGAGGGTAGTCTCCCTATCCAACTTCTCATAGCCGCTCTTGTCGACGCAGCCGATTTCTACAGTATCTGGATTCAAATCCTCCTCTAGAGACTCTCTTAGTGCCTCTAGGCCCATCTTGATGGCTGCATTCTGGGTCATTCCCTTCTTCCACTTATCCTCGAAGTGGTCTATTGCTGTCGCCTTTCCTCTGCCTATTGCCCCTGCATTATATGACTGGTAAGCACCAGAAGGATCGGTTTCGAAAAGATGTGCACCTTCGTCATCGAATCCGGCTATCAGTAGGGCTGTCCCGAAAGGCCTTGCTCCGCCATATTGCGTGAAAGACTGCTTGTAGTCGCACATCTTCTTGACTAGAGTGGAGACTGGAATATTGTCGCCGTATGTCATTCGATTTATCTGGCATTGAACTCTCGCCCTGTCTACAAGTTGGCGGGCATCTGCTACTAGTCCTGAAGTGGTAATTCCCACATGATTGTCGATTTGGTACATCTTCTCGATTGAGTCTGTGATTACCAATTTACTCTGTACCCTCTTATCTACTATCAAGACCACACCGTCTTTGTACACCAGTCCTACTGTAGTAGTTCCTCTCTTGACGGATTCCCTAGCATACTCGACCTGGTACAACCTTCCATCTGGAGAGAAAGTAGAGACGCCGTGGTCATAACCTCGTCCGCTTGGCTGCATCGTAATCAGGTTCTTGTCATAAGGGACTCTTATCAATATTGGTCGGCGGAAGACTCAATCGAGCAAGCATTCTGACGGAAATACTAGGTGGGACCATGCGAGTAGCAATTCTGGCTTCAGGAGGAAAGGACTCGACTTATGCTTCATGGTGGGCACAACTTCAGGGATGGGAAGTTGTTTCACTAGTCACGGTCTTAGTCAAAGGAGAGGATTCAATGATGTTTCAGTTACAAAAAATCAAATTGAGGCAATTAAAGATTGGCTAAAATCAAAAAAATCTAAAACAGAAATTGCTTATCGACCTGCAAGAGTGTTACTACAAGATTACACTGGAATTCCTGCTGTAGCTGATCTTGCTGCTATGCGTGATGCGGTGAAATCAAAAAAAAAAGATCAAAAAAAAATAAACTATGCAGTCTCTTGTAGAACATGGATTCGGAGTGGTATTTACCTCTGTTTCCACGGAAGGAATGAGTTCGGACTGGGTAGGAAGAACCCTTGAGGAGGAGTCGCTGAACGAATTGGTAGATCTCTCTGAGAGTCATCGATTCAACTTGGATGGAGAGGGGGGAGAGTTCGAGACGATTGTAGTTAGTGCCCCCCATATGAGAAGGGACGTAATACTCGAAGGTGAAGTTGTCTGGAAAGGTTCCAGGGGTTCATTAGAGGTTCTTTCGTGCAAGCTCTCTTGAAATCGCTAGGCTCAAACAGGAGACCATAGTCGGACGACTCGTAGTTATGGCAGTTTCCCCTTTGGACTACAGGTATGGAAGAGACATATCTAAGGAAATCTGGTCCAGGGAGGGGAGGCACGCGAGATCTCTAGAAGTTGAGAGAGCGTTGATTTGGGCACATAGCAAGATGGGTAGAGTTTCCCCGGAGGATTATGACGCAGTTGCGGAGATCTCTGATCCTGGAATCGTTACAGCAGACAGGGTTGACGAGCTAGAGGCAGAGACGAAACATGACATTATGGCACTTACAAAAGCCATGGCTGAAGCTGCAGGAGATGCGGGGTGGTGCATCCATCTCGGAGCAACCAGTAATGATATTGTGGACTCGGCTGTAGCTCTGCAGATAAGGGACAGCATAGACGTCCAAAGACAGTCCCTTGTCGGACTGATATTGAATATGTGTGGAATCGCTGAGAGAGAGTCCGGGACAGTGATGCTAGGAAGAACACATGGGCAGGCTGCGGTTCCTATCACGTTCGGCCTGAAGGTTGCGGTGTGGGTAGATGAGATGAGGCGCCATCTGGTTAGACTAGAGGAAATGCGACCCCGATGCATAACAGGGAAATTCCTAGGAGCGGTAGGAACTGGAGCAGCACAGGGAGAGGGAGCACTAGAACTGCAGAGTCTGATTCTCGGTGAATTGGGTTTGGAAGTCCCCGTCGCCACTACTCAAGTGGTTGGAAGGGACAGGTACATCGAATGGGTCGGGTGGATGGCGAATGTCGCTACCAGTATTGAGAAGATCCTCCAGGAAGTCAGAAACCTCCAGAGGACTGAGATAGGAGAGGTCGCGGAGGAGTTTGACGCAAAGAAGCAGGTCGGTTCATCCACTATGGCTCACAAGAAGAATCCCATTACTGCAGAGAATGCATGTGGTCTCGCCAGAGTAGTTCGTTCGATGATTATACCATCTTACGAAAATGCACTCTTGTGGCATGAGAGGGACTTGGCTAACTCCTCAAGCGAGAGATTTACTCTTTCACATTCGATGATTCTGCTTGATGATGTTATTTCAAAATGCGACAAGGTACTTTCAGGGCTGGTTGTCAACAGAGACAGAATGAGGAAAAATATTGAGGATCAGAACGGGCTAATCATGGCAGAGAAGATCATGCTCGAGTTGGTAGATCGCGGCATGCCGAGGGATCGAGCTCATGAAGAGCTAAGGTCGGCATCCATGGAGGCAGTCGAATCTGGTTCTAACCTACAAGAGATTTGTAGAAATTCGGATGGAATAATGAAGTTCTTTGAGGAAGAAGAGGTCGCCAACCTTTTCGCACCAGAGACTCATCTTGGCTCGTCGGAAAAGATAGTGGAAAATTCGATTTCAATGGCTAGAGAGCTGTGTTCAAAATACTGATGGGACTAGAAGCAAAAGTGCAGTGATAGATGCTACGGCAAAAAGAAGCATGATCATGGCGTGAGGACCATACTGGTTAACGTCATCCAGTGCCACATTTAGGAATCCTTCCTCCATAACCCCAGAAATAATTGAAGATTCGGAATGATTGAATTCCGGAGGAGGTCGTCGTGGAATCCTCTCAGTAGAGTTATCTTGTCTCACAGTTGTTTCTCGAGGCAGAGTCGTAATTATCATTGCCCCTATTCATCTTCTAGCATGGAGAAACCGGCCCTTTCCAGAAGAGAATCCATATCTTCCAGAGCATCTGAGTCTGGATTGGAGAGCGCTGCCGGATCTTTCGCATCTCCGCTGTAGTCATCCTCTCCTTCTGAGGCGAATCTGAATCTTCGATTCCGTATAACTAGGATTGTACGGATTAGGAATATGGATATACCCACCATTACCAGTGTAAGTATCAGCTCTGTAGCAACCACCATTTCGATTATCTCCTAAATTTTTCAGTTTATTCCCGGGAGACCCTGAGAAAGTGGTCTTGAGAGATGCCGGCGATTGGATGGGGTTGGTTCTAGCCACTTGCCTGAGGGGTACTCGTGTATATCGTCAAAATGAATGGAATACCATGTCTTTTTCTCCTTTCTTCCACAGGATAGGCACCTAAGACCCTGATTTCGCCCAGAGCTTCGCATTGTCCTTCTACAACATATGGGCCTACTGAAAATCCTGGGAGTAGCAGAATCTATCCTCAAGCGTTCTAAATG
>LUMH01000219.1_pt1 | contig 38523 bp, 36 predicted proteins | sample 730001 | NCBI WGS metagenome assembly LUMH01 (sample SAMN03860268, study PRJNA289734) | marine metagenome | biome: seawater column; feature: ocean; material: water; isolation source: Red Sea water column Station 34 - depth 25m | place: Saudi Arabia: Red Sea | collected 2011-10-15 | depth 25 m
ACGTTGTCATATGTCCAGTTTAATTCTAATTGTCCTGGGGCATCCTCATGATCTCCCTGGATCATATCGAGTCCCATGGCATGGCAGTATTCGATGACCCGCATAAAGACGGGGCGCAGGGATTCGAACTGATCGATATGGTAACAGTAGGGTTCTGAAAATCCTCCATCCGGCTTCCCGTCTTCCCCTCTTTTCAGCCACATCATTTCTGGTTCGGTTCCAACACGGAAATCAAGGTTGTATTTGTCCTTGAATTCATTGTGGAAGCGTTTCAGGTTGCCACGACAGTCTGCGGTCAGGGCTGCTCCAGGATTGACTCGTTCTTCACGGTTTCGGAAGCAGACACAGAACACACGTGCGACCCTTTTGTCCCAGGGAAGCTGGCAGAAAGTTTCAGGATCGGGGATACCAACTAATTCCATTGCTTCTGGTCCGTAGCCAATATAGTTATTATGACGATCTAAAAATAAGTTAGCTGTTGCTCCATATACTAATTGAAATCCTTTTTCAGCTGTTCTTTCCCAATGATCAGCAGGTATACCTTTACCAACAACTCTTCCTGTTACAGAAATAAATTGATAGTAAATATAAGTTATTCCTAACTCATTAATTTTTTCTCTCACTTTTTTTACTTGTTTATCTCTACCTGGTCGGTTTACGTGTTTTTCTAGATCAGTCATTGTCCCCCTTTAAGAATTTTAAGTTCAAAAAAGTAACTGAAAAAAAAACGTCTGTCTACTTAGAACGGTTAGCTCCAAGGAAACGGACTGTTCGAAGTGGGGTGCAATTCACCTTTCGCGTATCGATTGAATCTGAACGGTTTTAACAAATCACTCTCTTGTCCTAAAATTTCTTGAGCAACCAAGTGTCCAACCCCAATCATTTTATAACCATGATTGGCATCTGCAATCATGTAAACGTTTTCAAAAAATCTATCGAAGATTGGAAAACTGTCTGGTGTTAAACATCCAAGACCACCTGATGGTCCTTTTCTATATAAATTTGATTTCCCTACAAATCTTTTTTGAATGTGAGCAAGAGCTGACGTCCACATATCTGCAAACTTATCTGTTGTTTGAAATTCTGGAGATTCTATTCCATATGGATCAACATTTACTTGGTCAAAATGTTTTTGAACAATGTAAGGTGAAGTTCCACCTTGAACACCTAAACCCTCGATATCAGGTTTATAATATATTCCCCATAGTTCATCTGTAATTAATTTACCTGTTGCATCCGAATGCAATGGTGCATCTGTATCAACATGAATTACAGGTGGTTGTTTGCCTTCATTAGTTTTTAGGTAATCTGCATCAACTCCAAGCACACCTTCTTGTAAAAACCAGTACTTCCACATTTCAACTTCATGTGATTTTCCATCTTTACCTTTAATCTCAGTTGTCTTTGGAAGTTCTAACATATTCCAAAAGTCTCTTACCCATGGACCTGCACCAACGACAACCTGATCACAATCAATAGTTCCTTGATCAGTTACAACTCCTGTAACTGCATTACTGTTACTTCCTCTTTTAAATCCTGTTACCTTAACACCTTTATGGACATGAACTCCATTGTTGTTAGCTTTGCTCTCTAAAGCTTTAATCGAATCTTTGTTAAATGCGTATCCACCTTTTTTCTCATGAAGAACAGAAGTTATTCCTTGAGCTTGCCAATCATCAAAAATTCCCTTCATGTAATTCATACAATCTTTTTCACCTTCAATAAAAACTGATTCATATCCTATTGCTTTTTGTTGCTCATAAATACTTCTTACATCTTCGTGCATTACTTCTGGTGAAATCTGCATGTAGCCAACTGGATTATATTTAAATGCTTTTGGATCACTTTCCCAAACTGAAACAGAATGGGCCATTAATTCTCTCATAGCAGGTTGAAAATAATTGTTTCTTACAACTCCACAAGCAATACCACTCGCGCCTGCAGCTGTATCTTTTTTTTCTAAAACAACAACGTCCCCTGGATTTTTATATGTCTCTGATAATTTCCAAGCAGTACTTAAACCGTGGATACCTCCACCGATTATTACTACTTTTGCTTTTGTCGGTAATGACATAAGAGAACTCTATTTTTTGCATAGGGGAAATATATAATTTTTTTTATATCTAATTTTTATAAATAAATTAAGTAATACAACTTCAAAGTATTATCTAATAAGGGCTTAGAAGCTTAAATTTTTAAGGGTTCTTAAATAATCGTTGAATTCACTTACAAAAGATTGGCTTGGTTTTATGTGCTTCTTTCTTTGATCTTTCGATGTTTTTTCAAGATAGAAAAAACCTTTTTCACATGCCTCGGTAATTATAAGTGCTGATTTAGGTCTAGATGTTTTAAATAACTTTGTCTTAAGTTCCTCAACAGAAAGGTTTTGATTTAGTTTATAAGCAGTCATTACTAGCAACATCATATGATAATGAGAGGGTGATTTTCTAAAAAAATAGTTTGATGAAGTGTGTGATAGTTTTAATTGATCTTCCCAGAATTCTAATAAGTCTTTTGTAGCTTTTGACATTTAGGATCTAACTCTAGTTTTTTGTGGATCAAAGTGTGGAAATCCAACTATTTTAGCCGGAATTCTTTTTTGGTGACCATCAATTTTACCAACCTCAACATCTGTTCCTATTTCAGAATGACCAACATCAATTCTACATAAAGCAATGTTTTTATTTAATGTAGGAGATAAACAAGCACTTGTTACTATACCTACTTGTGCTCTTCCAATATGAACACAGTCACCGTGATTTGCTTTTTCTTTTCCAATTAGCTCAAGCCCAACTAATTTTTTTTGAGGATTTTCTTTTCTATTAATTAATTTTTCTTTACCAATAAAATCATCTGTTTTCGTTTTTAGCGGTACTGAAAAACCTATTCCTGCCTCAAAAGGATCTTGCTGGCCATCAAATTCATTTCCAAATAAAATTAAACCTGCTTCAATTCTAAGTAAATCTAATGCACCAAATCCTGCTGGAATTAAACCTTCGTCTTTACCTGCTTCCATAACTTTATCCCAAACTTCTGGTGCATGATCAGGATGACACCAAATCTCAAATCCAAGTTCACCAGTGTAACCTGTTCTTGAAACAATTAATGGAATTCCTTTTAAATTATCTGCTCTACAAATAGTAAATCTGAACCATTGAAGTTCAGAAATAGTTGGTTGCGTAGGTGGTGTAAAAATAAATTTTTCCAAAATTTTTCTACTGTTTGGTCCTTGCAATGAAATATTATTAATTTGATCTGTAGAATTTTTAATTATTACTTTGTAATTTTTTTTCTTAGCTTGTTCTTTTAACCATTCTCCAGCGTACTCATCACCACAAACCCATCTAAATCCTGTTTCACTTAATCTTAATAAGGTTCCATCATCAAACATCATTCCATTTTCATAACACATTGCAGAGTAAACAATTTGACCAACTGACAATTTTTTTACATTACGTGTTAATGTATAATTCATTAACTCTTCTGCATCAGGTCCAATGATTTCAAACTTTCTCAAAGAAGATAAATCAATAACAACTGCTTTTTCTCTACAAGCAGTGTATTCGTTTATTACTCCATGTTTTGTGTAATCATTTGGCAACCAAAAACCTCTTGCATCAACATAGTTTCTAGTTAACTTTGAAGTTCTTTCATAAAAACCAGTATTTCTTGTAAGTTTATTTTCAGAGTCTGTTTTCATTCTAAAACCAAATGATTTTGTGAATTCTTTTTTTTTGTCATAAGTTCTAACAAAAATATCAGTTGGATTCCAACCATTACAGCTATCGATATCACTAGGACAAGCAGTTGTTCCACAAGTTAAATCTTTTAGTGCTCTAAATATTACATAGTCACCTGGTCTTGCATAAGACTCATCAGACAACACAGAGTTTTGACCACCTGCAGATGTGTTGAAAAATAAGTTTATTGCATGCCAACCTCTTTTTTTTTGAACACCAAATTTTTCCATACTTTCATTAAGATTATCTGAACAATTAGCGTGCCCAAAATATCCAGCATCTTCATAGTATTTAGATGTACAAGCTAAATTGAAAGTATCATGAATACCAACTGTATCTCTTATAACTTCAATTAAAGGCTCATGATCAACATCATAAAATTTTGAGAATAAACCAGGTCCAGGAAAAGTATGACCCATGAAAGTTCTTGTTGTTTGCCAGTCCAAACCGTTTTCTTGTCCTTTATCTAATTTAGCAGTATCAAAAGCTACAAAATCTGAGCACTGCCTTCCTGTAGGTGTAATTACTTGTATATAATCTCCTTCTTTAACTTGATAAGCATCAGCAGTTGTTCTTTTAATATCTATTTCTCCAGATGGATCATATACAGGATCAGGAATTACCGAGAATTCTTTATCTCGCTTTTTTTCAGCTCTTTTAACTAAAACAGTTAAATCAGTTGATGGGTTTTGTTCATGTACTAACATTGCATTTCCTGGTGCAGAAATTATGCAATAACATTTGTCTTTAGATTTTAATTTTATAGTTTCTTTAGCAACTGTATCTTTATCAAAAAGAATTGCTGATTTAGATTTTTCTATATCTAGGTTTCTTTTTTTTAACTGATAGAGAGCCTGTAAAGATGTTTCGTTTTTGTTAAATAAAATTTTTTTTATTTCAGAACTATTTTTACTTTCTTTTAAATTTAAAATTCCTAACTCAGATTTTCCATCTTTGTTAAAAACTGTTATTTCGCAAATTTGATTTCCTTCATCGTTAATAATTTCAATTTCATCATCAGGAAGAATTTGAACACCAGTTAGTCCTCCACCATTCACTACATATCTTTCAACTCCAAGTGGAAATACATTTAAGCCAGGTTCTTTTATGTTTAAACTTGTTTGCATAAACTATTTGTCACGGCATTATTAATTATAAAGTATAATAACAGTAGTCATAAAATTTATATATATTTAATATAATTAACTCGTATTGACTATAACACTGAATTTAAGGATACTTTAAATACTTAATATTAAGAAAGGGGAAATAATGAGAAAATTAATATCTCTACTGTCAGCAGTAGTTATCTCTGTAGTAAGCTTTGCAGGTATATCTAATGCAGCTGATAGTAAAAAACCCATCGTAATCCCAACACATAACTGGTCAAGCCAAATTGTTATGGCATACGTTATTGGTGGTATTTTTGAAAGTATGGGTAACAACGTAAAATACGTTAACGCAGACTCACAAGCAGTATACGAGTCAATAAGAATTGGTGATGTAACAATATCACACGAAGTTTGGGAATCTGCATTTGGTAAATCATTTACAACTGCTTTAGATAAAGGTGGTTTAATAGATATGGGTGACCATGAAGCTAGAACGCTTGAGGATATGGGATATCCGAACTGGGTTGTAGAAAAAGGTTTATGCCCAGGATTACCAGATTGGACAGCTTTAAAAAATCCAGATTGTGCAAAAAACTTCACAACTCCTGATTCACCAGATGGAAAAGGAAGAATGTTAGAAGGTCCACAAACTTGGCATGGTGACTTAATTCCTCAAAGAGTTGATGCTCTTGGATTAGGAGATCTATGGTGGGTAAAATTTGCTGGAAGTGCAGATGCACTATGGGCTGAATTATCAGCAGCTGAAAAAGAAGGCAGAGGAACTATAATCTTCAACTGGACACCAAACTTTACAGATGGTGCTGGTTTTACATTTATTGATTTCCCTCCATACACAGCAGGTTGCAGACCTGAGGATGGTGGAGATGGAAAATGTGGATCGCCAGATGGTTATTTGAAAAAAGCGGCACATGAAGATTTTCCAAAAACTCATCCAAAAGCAGCAGCAGCTTTCAAAAAATTGTCATTCTCTACAAGTCAAATTGGAGCAATGGCAGCTTTAGTTGACGTTGATAAAATGACTCACGAAGATGCAGCTAAAAAATGGTTAGCTGATAACAAGAGTGTTTGGCAAGCGTTTACTAAATAAGGGTAACAGCTAAAATTTAAATCCTCCCCAACTTTGTTGGGGGGGATTTTTTTTTAATTAATCTTGTGTAAAATATTATTATGAAAAAATATTTTATTTTCGTTTTTTTTAGTTTTTTGATCAGTTCCGCGGTTTTTGCTCGAAGTACGGGGTGCAAAGAAGGAAATTGTGAAAATGGTTTTGGTAAATGGATTTATACAGACAAAACAACTTATGAAGGAGAATGGGTTGCAACAAAAAAACAGGGTCAAGGAACAGAGACTTGGCCTAATGGATATATCTACAAAGGTGAATTTAAAAATAGTGTGTGGAGTGGACAAGGAGTTTTAACATTTCCTGATGGCTCAACGTATGAAGGTGAGTGGAAAAATGGATTTATGAATGGCGAAGGAACATTCACTTGGTCTGACGGAAAACAAAAATCAGGTATTTGGAAAAATGGTAAACTCCAAGAATAATTTAAATGAATACTTACTTTAATAAATTTAGATCATTACCAGAATCTTTAAGGCAATTAATTGGTCTTATTTTTATTACAATTATTATTATTATCTCATTTTCGATTTTAGATACCATCTTTGGTCAAGGCGATGAATTAGTTAAAAAAATGAAATTAGAGGAAGAGAGAATAGCAAAAGAAAAAAAACTAAGCGCATTAATATCAAAATTACCATCCGGTATTTTGGTAACATTTGACGGCACAGATCATTTTAAATTATCTGATGAGTTATATGAAGCTGTATGTAATGCCACAAAATTAATTCCACAACGTGCGATTATGGGTGCAAATTTTTTGAATTTTAGAGCACACGAAATTTATACAATTAATGGAAACAAAATTGATGAAACATTTGTTAAATGGGATACAGAGAAAAATAAGTGTTTTGCAGGTTTTACCGTAAGTGGAAATAATGTAGGCGTAGATGAAAGTATCACAGTTAGTGGTGAGGCATTAAGCTTTCTAAGCACAGGAATAGATACAAGAGTTTATTACATTAAAAATTTTTAATTTGGAGATGGATAATTATATCGATTTAACTTTGTCTAAATTTCATATAATTTAAATTAATTATGTCGGAAGCCGTTATTAAATGTGAAAATGTTTATAAAATTTTTGGTACTAATGCCCAAAAAATGCTTCAGGAGGCAAATGGCAATGTAGACGCCAAAACATTCCAAGAAAATGGATGTATCGTTGGCGTTAACGATGCTTCTTTTGAAGTTTCTAAAGGAGAAATGCTTGTTGTAATGGGATTGTCTGGATCTGGCAAATCGACATTACTCAGATGCATATCAAGATTGACTGATGCAACAGGTGGAAAGATTTTCATCGAAGGTCAGGATTTACTTAAATTGAATAATAAAGAATTAATTAATCTTAGAAGAAATAAAATGGGAATGGTATTTCAAAGCTTTGCGTTACTGCCACATAAAACAGTAGTTGAGAATATTGCATTTCCTCTACAAATTAAGGGAATTAAAACTGAAGACAGTATTAGTAAAGCAATGGACATGGTCAAACTTGTTGGACTCGATGGAAGAGAAAACTATTTTCCAAGAGAACTTTCAGGTGGACAACAACAAAGAGTAGGTATTGCAAGATCTTTAGCGGTTGAACCAGATATTTGGTTTTTAGATGAACCATTTTCAGCATTAGATCCTTTGATAAGAAAAGAAATGCAGGATGAATTTCTAAGACTTCAAGAAAAACTCCAAAAAACAATTATGTTTATAACTCATGATTTTGATGAAGCATTAAAGCTTGCAGATAGAATTGCAATTATGAAAGATGGAATTATTGAACAATTAGATACACCTGCAAATATAGTTTTAAATCCTGCCACAGAATACGTAAAAAAATTTACAGAGGAAGTGCCTAGAGAAAAAGTATTAACCATTGAAGATGTAATGGATAAAACAAATTCTGAAAGTTCTGATTTAAAAGTTTTAAAGGATGAAATTATAGAAAATGTTGCAGAAAAAATCCTTACCCAAGAAAAATCAGTTTCAGTTATTGATCAAGATAATAAAATTGTTGGCTCAATTAATCCGTCTAAGATTATACAAACAGTATTTGGAGGCAGAAAAAGTAATAGCTAAATTATGGACATTATAAAAAAATATCCAAAAGTTTTTCAATGGTTGTTTTTATTAGCTGTATTTTTTGCTTTATGTTTTGCAATAGATGTTCCTGAAACTTATAAATTTATAAGGGGTCAAGCAGAATTTGTAAAAGATCCCAATCAAAGTACGTTCGTATTTCTTGGCAAAGAAGTAAGATATTACGCATTTGATGTATTTTGGAGATTACCCCCACTACTTGGATGGCTACCTATTTGGATTAATGACTCTTTGTTCTTCTTAATGAATGAATGGATGCCAATGGAATTTTGGAATGAAGATACACAAGAATTTAAAACTCGACCTTTGCTTTTACAAATTAGCAGAAACCTTACTGCTTTTATGACTTTTCTAATTGAATTAATTAGAGAGATTTTATTGGGAGGTCTTGAAACTATTGTTGCATTTACAAGTTGGGATTTTATTGATGCATATCCGTGGGCAGAGCTCCCAGGTTTGCCATGGACTATTGTAGCTGCTGGCTTTGCAATCCTTTCATACAAATTAAGCGGTAAAGGCCTTGCTATATTTGCCGGTCTAACAATGGTTTACATTTCTATTTTTGGTCAATGGAAACCTTCTATGCAAACACTTTCTTTTATTTTAGTTGCGGCTCCATTATCTTTTGCATTTGGTTTAGGCCTTGGTATTGCAGCTTTTAAAAGTAAACGAGTTGAGAAAGCATTGTATCCAATATTGCTTGTTATGCAGACAATGCCACAATATGCAGTTTTGGTTCCAGCGCTTGTGCTTTTTGGGGTAGGCGATCACGCAGCTGTAATAATAACCATGGTAGTTGCTGTACCACCAATGATATTACTAACTTTATTAGGTTTAAGAGCAATTCCCCCCGAGGTTATTGAAGCCGGTAGAATGAGTGGGTGCACTAATTGGCAATTGATGTTCAAAGTATTAATTCCAACAGCAAGAAGAGATATATTGATAGGAGTGAACCAGGTAATCATGGTCTGTTTCTCAATGGCAGTTATTTCTGCATTTATAGGTGCAAAAGGATTAGGTTTTAATTTGTTACTTGCTCTAAACCAATTAAATATTGGATTAGCATTAGAGGCAGGTTTATGCATTAGTTTGATTGCAATTCTGTTAGATAAAATGTCATTAGCTTGGGCAAACAAGCAAATAGATTATTTTGGGAACTTAACTTTTTATCAAAGAAATAAAAATTTAATATTCTTTGGAGGAGCATTTATTATTGGTATTTTATTAGCTTATGCAGGTTCATTTTATTTTAAAGAAGGATTTAATTATTTATTTGAAGTTCCACATAACAAAGGATTTTCAACTGCAGATTTTTGGAACAAAGGAGTTGATTGGATTTTTGAAACTTTCTTCGTTTACATTAAAGCTTTCAACACATGGTTAATTCAAGATGTTCTTCAACCAATGAGAGCTTTATATTTAAGAATGCCAGCGGTTGCTACTTTAGTACTTGTGGTTGGAGCAGGATATTTGATAGGTGGAATTCGTTCAGCTTTAGTTGTGTGTGCCTTAACGTTGTTTATTGCTCTAAGTCCATGGTGGGATAGAGCTCTAGTTACAACTTACATGGCAACATTTGGTGTAATTATATCTTGTATAATTGGTTTTACTGTTGGAACCCTATGTTTTCAAAACAAAAATTCAGCAAAGTTTATGTTAGGAGTTTGTGATATTTTTCAAACTTTCCCTTCATTTGTATATTTAATTCCTGTGATGATGTTGTTTGGTATTACAGATACATCAGTACTAATCGCCGTGATAGTTTATGCAACTATTCCTGCAACAAGATACACAATTGAAGGATTAAGAAGTGTGCCTGCAGGACTACACGATGCTGCAACTATGTCAGGTGTAAATAAATTTCAAAGGTTAACTAAAATTGAATTTCCTTTAGCCTTCCCGCACATGATGCTTGGCTTAAATCAAACAATTGTTTTTGCGTTATTCATGGTAATTATTGGAGCCTTTATTGGGACAGAAGATTTAGGACAATATATTTTAAAAGCTTTATCAGATAAAAATGGAGCAGGAATTGGTCTTACTTTAGGAATTTGTGTTGCCTTTATTGGATTGATTTTTGACAATCTAATAAGAACTTACGTTGGAAAAAGAAAAAAAGGCAATGTTTGGAAGTTTATTTTTTTTATTTGCCTGTTTTGTATTTTTAATTCCTTTTTTTAGAAAAGATAAAAATCAAATTTAATAACTAGTTCTAAAAACTTTTTTATTTATTTAAAAAAGTTTTTAAAGAGTCATCCATTGCCGTTTCCCAGGGCGTATGATGAATTGGTGCAACTGAACCTGTAACAGGTGAAGAAAATGATTTATTTCTATAAGTTAAAATGTCTTCAACTTTATGGTGCTCCCATTCTTTAAAATGTTTTCTAATTAATTCAAAATCAATTTTTGGATAATCACTCATTTCATGAAGCTCTTTGGTGTACTCTGTTTGAAAATCGATCATTTGATCCGGATTTTCTAATTTTTCCTCCATATCAACCCATTTTTTAATATCACCATCGATTTCACTGTCACTTGGCATTTTTATTTTCCCCATTATCACATCTCTTGCATACCATGCTTGGCAATCAAACATATTAAAAGTATGAAACTGGTCCTGCATACCAAGATAAAGAAGTTTATGATTATCCTGCCACACAACACCTTTGTAAAGTTTTGGAGGATAAAGCCTGTTGTGAGTTTTAAGTTTAAGACTTTCCTCTAAAAAAGGAAAATGGTGAAGATATCCTGTACATAAAATTATAGCATCGGCTTCTTGTTCCGTACCATCTTTAAAAATTGCTTTTTTTCCCTCAAGACGATCCAGATAAAAGACTTCTTTCATTCCCTCGGGCCATTTAAATCCCATCGGGTTATGTCTGTAGCCTATAGTTACACTTTTAGCTCCATACTTATTACATTGTAAAGCAACATCTTCAGCAGAGTAACTACTGCCTAATACAATAACATTTTTACCTCTGAACTCTTCTGCATCTCTAAAATCATGCGAGTGCATTATTCTTCCTGGAAATGATTTCATACCTTTGTATTCAGGTATAAATGGAACTGAAAAATGACCAGTTGATACCACTACATAATCAAACTCATCCGTTTGTATTTTATCATTAACTTTATCTTGAAAACTTACTTCAAATTTATCGTTTTTAAATGATGTATTTAACACTCTAGTGTTAAATTTAATTTTACTTTTTAAATTACCCTGACTTACTCTTCCAATTATATAATCTTGTAAAACTTCTCTTGGTGGAAAAGATGGAATAGGTTTTCCAAAATGTTCATCAAAAGAGTAATCAGCAAACTCTAAACATTCTTTTGGTCCATTTGACCATAAATACCTATACATACTGTTTGGAACAGGGTCTCCATATTGATCAGAACCAGTCCTCCAACTATAATTCCAAAGACCTCCCCAATCTTCTTGTTTATCAAAACAAACTATTTCTGGAATTTTTTCACCCTTCTTTTCTAAATGTTCAAATGCTCTTAACATTGAAAGTCCACAAGGACCTGCACCAATAATTGCTACTTTTGTCATCTAAAATTCTCCACTGAATAAAATTTATAAAATAATTTTACTAACAAATCATGAAAAATTAAATCATAAATAAATTAAACTTTGGAATAAAATTTATATTAAATAATAGAAAAAAATATTAGACTATTAATAAATATGAGAAAATTTATTGTATCTATTGACCAAGGTACTACCTCTAGTAGAGCAATTTTATTTGATTTAAAAGGGAAACCAGTTTTTGTGTCACAGCTAGAGTTTACTCAATACTTTCCAAAAGATGGATGGGTAGAACATAATCCAGAAGAAATTTGGTCTACAACACAAATAGTTTTAAAAAAAGTTATTCAAAAAAGTAAATCACTTAAAGGAAAAATTTTAACAATTGGAATAACAAATCAAAGAGAAACAACAATTCTTTGGGATAAGCATACCGGAAAGGCTGTTTACAATGCTATAGTCTGGCAAGATAGAAGGGCAGTTGAATATTGTAATAAACTTATAAAACAAAAAAAAGAAACGTTAATTTATAATAAAACTGGTTTATTAATTGACGCTTATTTCTCAGCAACAAAAATTAAATGGATCATAGATAATGTTCCAAAAGCAAAACAACTTATTAAACAAAAAAGATTATTATTTGGAACAGTAGATTGCTTTTTACTTTGGAGATTAACGGGAGGAACCAATCATTTCACAGATGCAACAAATGCAAGTAGAACTATGCTATTTAATATAGCAACAAATAAGTGGGACAAACAAATATTAGATATTTTAAAAATTCCAAGTCATATACTTCCTGAGGTAAAGGATAGTTCTGATGATTTTGGTCACACAGACCCAAAGATTACAGGAGAGTCGTATTCTGTTACTGGAATGGTGGGAGATCAACAATCTGCAACAATTGGACAATGTTGTTTTGAACCAGGATCATTAAAAAGTACTTATGGGACTGGAGCATTTGTTTTGCTTAATACTGGAAGTAAAATTATTTATTCCAAAAATAGATTACTAACGACAATTGGATATAGAATTAATGGAAAGACAACCTATGCACTTGAAGGGTCAATATTCATAGCAGGTGCAGGCGTTCAATGGTTAAGAGATAAAATCAAATTTTTAAAAAAGGCAGCAGATTCAGAAAAAATAATAAAAAAATTAAAAGATAATCACGGCGTTTATCTAGTTCCAGCCTTTACAGGCCTTGGAACACCATATTGGAATGCAAAATCTAGAGGTGTTTTAAGTGGTTTAACAAGAGACACCGGAATAAGCGAAATTGTTAGAGCAACAGTAGAGTCTGTTGGGTATCAAACGTATGATTTATTTGAAGCAATGAAAAATGATGGGCTTCGTCCAAAAATAGTTAGAGTAGATGGAGGTATGGTAAAAAATAATTGGTTTTCACAATTTTTATCAGACATAATTAATGTAAAAGTTTTAAGACCAAAAGTTGACGAAACAACTGCATTAGGTGCAGCCTTTATGGCAGGTTTAAAAATTGGAGTTTACAAATCTCTAAACGACATTTCAAAAAATTGGTCTTTAGATAAAAAATTTTTTCCAAAAATGAAAAACAAAGATAGAAGAAAATTAATTTTTGGATGGCAGAAAGCAATTAAAAGAACTTTGATAACATAATTCAACTAAGAATTGATTCAATTATATATTTAATCTTTACAGCACTCAGTAATTTTTGTTACATTTTACACTCAATAAACACAAGAGGGGAAAAATAAAATGATACGATCATTTAAAACAATCTTAGCTTTTGTTGCTTTATTCTCATTTACCACAAACTCTTATGCTGATGGCCACATGGCAGCAATTAAGAAATGGTCAAATGGTGAGTTTAAACTTTCGACTCTTTCATCTAAACAAAGAGAGAAAGAACTAAAATGGTTTCATGATGCAGCCAAACCTTTTAAAGGTATGGAAATCAATGTATTATCAGAAACTATTCCAACTCACGAATATGAGTCTAAAACACTAACTAAAGCTTTTGAAGAAATCACTGGGATCAAAGTTAACCACCAGTTACTTGGTGAAGGTGAAGTAGTACAAGCTGTACAAACACAAATGCAAACAGGAAGAAACTTGTATGATGCATATATCAATGACTCTGATTTAATTGGTACGCACTCAAGACTTCAACTTGCAGTTAACCTGACTGATTGGATGGCTGGTGAAGGTAAAGCAGTTACATTGCCTACATTAGATATCGATGATTTCATCGGAAAATCATTTACAACTGGTCCTGATGGAAAATTATATCAACTTCCAGATCAACAATTCGCAAACCTTTATTGGTTTAGAAAAGATTGGTTTGATAGAGCTGATATTAAAGCAGGATTTAAAAAGAAATATGGTTATGATTTAGGTGTACCAGTAAACTGGTCTGCTTATGAAGATATTGCAGAATATTTCACTAACGATGTAAAAGAAATCGATGGTGTTAGAGTATACGGACACATGGATTATGGTAAAAGAGCTCCTGATTTAGGTTGGAGAATGACTGATGCGTGGCTATCAATGGCTGGCGCAGGTTCTGTTGGAAAACCAAATGGTGTACCTGTTGATGAATGGGGTATTAGAATGGAGTCTGGAACTTGTAATCCAGTTGGTGCTGATGTTGCAAGAGGTGGAGCAGCTAATGGACCAGCAGCAGTTTACGCAATTAGAAAATGGGATGAGTGGTTAAGATCATATGCGCCTCCAGGAGCTGCTAGTATGGACTTTTATCAATCACTCCCTGCATTATCATCTGGTAACGTTGCTCAACAGATCTTCTGGTACACAGCGTTTACTGCATCAATGGTAGCGCCTAAGAGTTCTGGAAATAAAACAGTTGATGACAATGGAAATCCTTTATGGAGAATGGGTCCTTCACCAAAAGGTCCTTACTGGGATGAAGGCATGAAGCTTGGATATCAAGATGCTGGATCATGGACTTTATTTAAGTCTACACCAGTTGATAGAAGAAAAGCTGCATGGTTATATGCTCAGTTCGTTGTCTCAAAAACTGTATCTCTTAAGAAAAGCCACGTAGGTTTAACTATTATAAGAGATAGTGATATTAACCATAAATCATTCACAGAGAGAGCTCCAAAATTAGGTGGATTAGTAGAATTCTACAGATCACCTAATAGAGTATTGTGGTCACCTACAGGTATCAACGTTCCGGATTATCCGAAACTTGCACAAATATGGTGGCAACAAATTGGAGATGTAAACTCTGGTGCTTTTAGTCCTCAGGAAGCTATGGATCGTCTTGCAGAAGAGATGAACTTAGTTATGTCCCGTATGGAAGCTGCTGATAAAGCTAACAATACGTATGGTGGATGTGGGCCTAGATTGTCTGAACCAAAAGGAGCAAAATATTGGTTAGACCAACCTGGATCACCGAAAGCAAAACGTAATGAAAAACCTCAAGGTAAAACTGTTCCTTACGAAAAAGCTTGGAACTAGTTTTATTTTGAAAATACTTTCAGATTAAAAAGAAGGACGTCTTATATGACGTCCTTCTTTCGTTAAAATTCAAAATAAAATTATGAGTTTAGAATTAAGAAATGTTGAAAAAAAAATTGGACAAGAAACTCATATTTATGAAACTAATTTAAAATTAGAAAAAAATACTATCAACGTACTTCTTGGATCAACCTTAGCAGGCAAAACTACGCTCATGCAAATTATGGCTGGATTAGATAAGCCAACAAATGGAGAAATTTGGTTCAACGAAAAAAATGTAACTGGTGTAAAAGTTCAAAAAAGAAATGTCTCGATGGTTTATCAACAGTTCATTAATTATCCGAACTTTAACGTTTATGATAATATTGCATCTCCATTAAAAATTACGGGAGTTGACAGCAATGAAATTAAAAACAGAGTTGGGAAAGTTGCCGAATTACTAAAACTTTCTCCAATGTTAAATAAAAGACCAAATGAACTTTCAGGAGGTCAACAGCAAAGGACAGCACTTGCCAGAGCTTTAGTAAAAGATTCTGATTTGATTCTATTAGATGAACCTCTAGCAAACTTAGATTTTAAATTAAGAGAAGAATTAAGAGAAGAGTTACCAAAACTATTTGAAGATAGGGATTGTATAGTTGTATATGCAACAACAGAACCTTCTGATGCATTACTAATTGGAGGTTACACTGCAACTTTACTTGAGGGAAAAATTGTTCAGCATGGAAAAACTTTAGAAGTTTATAATAAACCAAATAGCTTACAATCAGCTCAGGTATTTAGTGATCCACCGATGAATATTGCTAAAATTAAAAAGCAAGGTGATGTTTGTTCACTAATTTCTGATGATGTGAGTTGGAAGATAAATTCAAAACTTAAAGATGGTGAATACAAAGTTGGGATAAGACCACACAATATCACCACATATAAAGAAGGTTCAAAATCATTAGAAATTTCTGGAAAAGTCTTAATCTCAGAGCTTAGTGGTTCTGAAAGTTTAATTCACTTTACTAATGGAGATTTAAATTGGGTATCCTTATCAAATGGAATCCATCAAAAAAATGTTGGTGAGCAAACTAAATTATTTATGAACTCAGACGAGTTTTTATATTTTGATGAATCTAACAAATTGGTAAACAATGTCTAAGATTTCACTAAAAAATTTAAGCCACAGTTATTTAAATTCTCAAATTAATAAAGAGGATTGGGCACTTCGTAATGTAAATATTGATTGGAACGACGGCGGAGCCTATGCACTTTTGGGTCCATCTGGTTGTGGAAAAACAACTTTGTTAAATATAATTTCAGGATTAATTAATCCAACAGAAGGTAAAATATTATTTAACGGTGAGGATGTTACAAATAAGAATCCTGTTGAAAGAAATATTGCTCAAATTTTCCAATTTCCAGTTATCTACGACACGATGACTGTTTTTGATAATCTCGCATTCCCATTGAAAAATAGAGGTATATCCGAACAGGAAATAAAACAGAAGGTAGAAGAAATTGCAGAGATGCTTGAACTTACCTCAACACTTCATAACAGAGCATCTGGTTTAACAGCTGATGGTAAACAAAAAATTTCCCTTGGAAGAGGTCTTGTCAGATCAGATGTGAATGTAATTATGTTTGATGAACCCCTAACAGTGATTGATCCACATTTAAAATGGATCTTAAGATCAAAATTAAAAGAACTACATCAAAAGATTAATAGAACAATGATTTATGTTACACATGACCAGACAGAGGCACTTACATTTGCTGATCAAGTTGTAGTAATGCATGAGGCAGAAATTGTTCAGATTGGAACACCCGTGGAATTATTTGAGAAACCTCGACATACTTTTGTTGGTCATTTTATAGGATCTCCAGGCATGAATATTTTGCCATGTAAAATAGATAATGGTGCAATTTCTATAAATGGTAATAAAATTGAAACCAAAATAGATATTAAAGATAAAAGTTTTTCTAAAACTGAAGTTGGAATTAGACCAGAATTTATTGATTTTAATGAGAGTGGTTTGCCTGTTAAAATACTTAAGGTAAGTAACACAGGAAGACATAAGATAATTGATACTGAAAGTGAAAGTGGAAAAATAAAAGTAATAGCAAAAAGTTCAGATAATATTCCAACTGGATCTGCATTTTTAAACTTTAAAAAAGATTATACGTACGTGTATGGAGATAATTGGATAATTGAATAATGAATAAAACAGTAAATCAAAAAGCTTGGCTCTTCGTAATACCGGTTTTTGTATTAGTTGCTTTTAACGCCATCATTCCATTAATGACAGTTGTTAATTATGCTTTTCAAGAGACTTTTGGCAATAATGTCTTTATGTGGGAGGGAACTAGATGGTTTAAACAAATACTTCTTTCAGATAGGTTTCATGCTGCCTTAGGAAGACAAATTTTATTTACGCTCATAATATTATTTATACAAATTCCACTTGGAATTTTCATTGCATTAACAATGCCAAAGGAAGGAATTGGGGTATCAGTTTGTTTAGTACTAATGTCTATGCCACTTTTAATACCTTGGAATGTAGTAGGTGCAATGTGGAATATTTTTGCTTTACCTGACATTGGCTTTTTAGGACACTCACTAAATGCATTAGGCTTTGATTACAATTTCACACAACAAAGTGGTGATGCATGGTTTACAACTGTTTTGATGGATGTTTGGCACTGGACTTCACTTGTAGTTCTATTGTCTTATGCAGGCCTAAGATCAATTCAACCTGCATATTACCAAGCAGCAGAAATTGACGGTGCTAGTAGATGGTCAGTGTTTAGACATATTGAATTACCTAAAATGAAGAAAGTTTTAACAATTGCAATACTTCTACGTTTTATGGATAGTTTTATGATTTACACAGAACCATTTGTGTTAACTGGGGGTGGTCCAGGAAATGCAACAGCTTTTTTATCAATTGACTTAGTTAAAATGGCACTTGGTCAATTTGATTTAGGTCCAGCAGCAGCTATGTCCTTAATTTATTTTTTTATAGTTCTTACGGTTTGTTGGGTTTTTTATAATTTAATGATGAAAAATGAGGGTCAATCGTGAAGAAATATAAATGGATAGTTCCAACTTTATACATAATTTTTTTAATGCTACCAATTTATTGGTTGTTAAATATGTCTTTTAAAACAACAACAGAAATTATTAATACATACACTCTTTGGCCAAATGAATTTACATTAGAGAATTATAAAAAAATATTTACTGATAGTACTTGGTACACTGGATATTTAAATTCAATTTATTATGTGGTCTTAAATACAATAATATCAGTTGCTGCAGCACTTCCAGCTGCTTATGCATTTTCAAGATATAAATTTTTAGGTGATAAACATTTGTTTTTCTGGCTACTTACAAATAGAATGGCGCCACCAGCAGTTTTTGCATTACCATTCTTTCAATTTTATTCTTCAGTAAATTTGTTTGATACACATGTAGCTGTTGCCTTATCTCACTGCTTATTTAACATTCCTCTTGCAGTTTGGATATTAGAGGGATTCATGTCAGCTGTTCCAAAGGAGCTAGATGAAACTGCATACGTTGATGGTTATTCCTTTTGGAAATTTTTCTTTAAAATTTTTATACCAACAATTACTGCAGGTATTGGAATTACAATGTTTTTCTGTTTTATGTTTTCATGGGTTGAACTTTTACTAGCAAAAACATTGACAGCAGTAGCCGCAAAACCTATTGCTGCTACGATGACACGAACAGCTAGTACCTCAGGTTATGAGCTAGGTTTGCTTGCAGCTGCTGGAAGTCTAACAATAGTTCCTGGAGCAATAGTAATTTACTTTGTTAGAAATTATATTGCTAAAGGATTTGCATTAGGAAGAGTATGATTTTTACTAAGTTATATGCTGCTAATTCTTGGGACTCTGTTGCAAAAACCCAAGAAAAAGGTTTTTTTGATTTTGAATTTATAACATGGATGGCATGGACGTGGCAGACAGCAGCTTTCTTTATTTTTATAGCTTGTTGTTTGATAGCCATGACTGTTTGGGAGAAAAATAAACCAGGCGGCAGTCCTAGAAAAGGAATTTTAGGTCTCGATACCACAAGAGGAGATCGATTATTTTTATCTCTTCTCAGTGCTGCATATATCCATCTTGGCTGGCTTGGTTTGATCGGCCCAATGTTATGGGTGGCAACTATTATTTCGTTTTTCTTTGCTATTTTTGTATTCAGGTACGTATAATAATTTTATGAAGAAAATCGTTATTATTGGTGCTGGTGCAATGGGATCCGCTTTTTCAATTCCTTGTGCTGATAATTCTAATGAAGTCATTTTAGTTGGCTCCTTTTTAGAAGATAAAATAATAGATCTTAAAGTTATAAAATTTTCTGAATTTGATGATAAAATGAAAGATAATATAGATCTAATTGTTGTCGGAGTAAGTTCCAAAGGCATAGAGTGGATAGGTGACGAAGTTTCAAAATTTTATAATGAAAATACAAACATATTGCTACTTACAAAAGGTTTAGCTGTAATTGAAAATCAATTTGAAACATTAGCAGACAAATTAGAAAAAATTTTAAAGATAAAAGGTGCCTCTAATCCAAAGATATCAGCTGTAGGAGGACCATGCCTTGCAAATGGCTTAGCTAATAGAATTAAAAGTAGTGTGGTTTTAGCTAATAACAATATTGAAATAGTAAAAGAAATAGGAAAAATTATTTCAACAAGTTATTATTCAACTGAATTTACTGATGATCTTATTGGAGTAGAAGTGTGTGCAGCTACAAAAAATATTTATTCAATGTTGATTGGGGCATCAGAAGGGTTAAGTGGTGAAAATTTAGATGATAAAATTAAAAAAAAATATTACTTAAACACAGCCGCTTCATTAGTTTACAAATCATTATCAGAAATGAAAAAGTTGACAAAAAAACTAAAAGGCAAAGAGGAAACAGTTTTCGGACTAGCTGGATTAGGTGATTTACATGTAAGTGCTGCAGGTGGGAGAAATAGCATGATGGGTCATTATCTTGGCAAGGGATTGCTTTATAAAGATGCTAAAGAAAATCACATGAAAGAGATAACAGTTGAAGGAGCAGATCTAGCTTTTGAAATTGGTCCAAAAATACTTAAAGAATTTGATAAAAAAGATTTTCTCAGAGTTTTACTGATGGTGGTATTAAAACACATACAGAAAGCTTAAAGGACAGTATTAGCTACTTTACAAAAGATCTAGAAATAGATGTCGTGAATCCTTCATCAGATTCAAATGTATCTGATGTTGTAAAAAATTTAAATAAATATGATGGAATGATATGGGGAGGCAGTAGTCTAAATATTTATAATGATACTCCTGAAATAAGGAGACAACTTGATTTTATGAGAGAATGTCAAAGTAATATTAAAAACATTTTAGCTATTTGTTGGGGTATGCAGGTTGCTGTTACTGTTGCTGGTGGTGCAGTAAAAAGATGTGAAAGGGGAGCTCATAGAGGTATTGCACATGATATTGAAATTAATGAACAGGGCTTGAAACATAATATCTATAAAAATAAAAACAAAATCTTTAATACTCCGGCGTTCAACTTTGACGAGGTTGTAACGACATTTTAGAACAGAGAGACTTCTTAATAATAAAGCTTTTAAAGACCAAAATGAGATTGATAATCATGTTAAAATAATTGAAGATGAAATTAAAGTTTCTAAACTTGATGCTCGAATGAGAGAGTTAGAAAATTGGTTAAAATTTATTGATCTAAAAATAAATGTTTAATGTGCTAATATTAAAACAGTCCTTCAATCTCACCTTCATCATTTAGTTTAATCGAATCTGCGGCTGGCACTCTTGGCAATCCAGGCATTGTCATTATTTCTCCACAAACAACAACAACAAATTCAGCACCTGATGACAAACGTACTTCTCTTACTGGTAGCACATGACCTGTTGGTGCACCTTTTAAATTTGGATCTGTAGAAAAACTATATTGTGTCTTTGCAATACATACCGGTAAATTACCATATCCTTTTTCTTCAAAATCTTTTAATTGTTGTCTTACTTTGGAGTCAGCTACTACTTCACTTGCGTGATAAATTTCTTGTGCAATTTTCTCTATTTTTTTGAATAGTGGCAAAGAATCTTCGTAAAGATATTGAAATGTATTTTTAGTCTCTTCACAAATTTCAACAACATTTTTAGCAAGCTCAGTTGTGCCCTCACTACCATTACTCCAATGCGTACATTTTGAAGCCTTAACTCCTTGTGTTTTACAGAAATCTAGCAACGTATTCATTTCTTTATCAGTATCTGTAATGAAGTGATTTACTGCTATCGTTACTGGTAAACCAAATTTTCTAGTATTATTAATATGTCTTTCTAAATTAACTAAACCTTTTTTAAGTGCATCAACATTTTCGTTTTTAAGATCTTCTTTTGGTACTCCACCGTGCATTTTAAGTGCTCTAATTGTTGCAACTATCACAACACAATCAGGTTTAATTTCTGATTTTCGACATTTGATATCTAAAAACTTTTCAGCTCCAAGATCTGCACCAAAACCAGCTTCAGTAACTACATAATCAGATAATTTTAATCCAGCTTTTGTGGCTATTACAGAATTACAACCATGAGCAATATTAGCAAATGGACCACCATGAATTATTGCTGGGTTATTTTCTAAAGTTTGTGTAACGTTTGGTCTAATTGCCTCTTTTAACAATACTGTCATTGGACCTTGAGCATTTAAATCTTTAGCAAAAATAGGTTTTTTCTCTCTAGTATAAGCAATTGTAATGTTTCCAATTCTTTTCTCTAAATCTTTAAGATTGTTAGCTAAACAAAAGATAGCCATTATTTCTGATGCTACAGTGATATCGAAACCATCTTGTCTAGGATAGCCGTTTGCAATTCCACCTAGATCAACAACAATAGATCTTAAAGATCTATCATTCATATCCATAACTCTTTTCCAAACAACTCTTCTTACATCTATATTTAGCTTATTTCCCCAATAAATATGATTATCAATTAATGCCGATAGCAAGTTATGAGCAGATGTGATCGCATGAAAGTCACCAGTAAAATGTAAATTTATTTGCTCCATTGGAACTACCTGCGCATATCCTCCTCCGGCAGCACCACCTTTCATTCCAAATGATGGTCCAAGACTAGGCTCTCTAAGACAAACAATTGATTTTTTTCCAATTTTATTTAATCCATCACTTAAACCTACAGAGGTTGTAGTTTTTCCTTCTCCAGCAGGAGTGGGAGTTATCGCTGTTACCAATATTAATTTCCCATTTTTTTTTTCTTTAAGTTGATCTAAATATTCCAAATTTATTTTTGCGATATGTCGTCCCATTGGACTGAAAGCGTTTGGTTCATCTGGGACATTAATATTAGCTAAAATTTCATTAATTGGTTTCATTTTAGCTTCTCTAGCTATTTGGATATCAGTTTTTGGCATAAGAATATTTTATTGGTTAGTTAAACGTGGAGAATTCTTATCCTTTTTTGTAAGGTTTTTAAACTTCTAATTTATTTGGTTTTTAAACTTCTAAAAAATATATATATAAAAAATAAGAAAAATATGAATTTCTTACTGTAAAATCCAACTATGCAAAAATATTCTGTTTTTAGTTTAATTAAAAACGCATTTTCAGATCATCAAAACTGGGAAGTTGCCTGGAAGGATCCAACACCAAAAAGTGAATATGATGTAGTCATTATTGGTGGTGGAGGACATGGACTGGCAACCGCATACTATCTTGCAAAAGAACATAACATTACAAAGGTAGCAGTAATTGAAAAAGGTTGGATAGGTGGAGGAAATGTTGGTCGAAACACTACAATAATTAGATCAAACTTTATGTATGATGCTAATGCAAGATTTAATGAATTTGGTATGGACTTATGGAGAAATCTTAGCCAGGAACTAAATTTTAATGTGATGTTTTCTCCAAGAGGAATAATTAATTTAGCTCACTCTGATGCACAAATGAATGCTTATGCAAGAAGAGGAAATTCTATGAGATTAAATGGAATTGATGCAAAGCTTTTAAATAGAGATGAAGTTAAAAAATTAATTCCAATGGCAGATTTTTCAGATGAAGTGAGATTTCCTATTTTTGGAGGACTAATGCAGCCAAGTGCTGGAACTGCGAGACACGATGGTGTTGCTTGGGGATATGCAAGACAAGCAGATAGTATGGGCGTTGATATTATACAACATTGTGAAGTAGAGGGATTTGATGTTGAAGGTGGAAAAATTAAAGGAGTAAGAACTTCTAAAGGTGTTATTAAAGCAAAGAAAGTTGGTCTATGTGTTGCAGGAAGCACAAATATTCTTGCAGAAAAATTAAATATGACACTGCCAATTGAAACACATTTACTACAAGCATGTGTTTCTGAACCAGTTAAACCTGTATTAGATGGAGTTGTTACATTTGGAGCTGGACATTTTTACATAAGTCAATCTGATAAAGGCGAAATGGTTATGGGAGGAGATCTTGATGGTTATAATAGTTATGCTCAAAGAGGTAATCTGCCAACTATTCAGCATGTTTTAACTGGTGGGTTGGCGTTATTTCCTTTCTTAAGTAGACTTAAAATGCTTAGAACATGGGGCGGTATAATGGATATGTCTATGGATGGTTCACCAATAATAGATAAAACACATATCGAAGGATTATATTTAAATTGCGGATGGTGTTATGGTGGTTTTAAATCAACTCCTGTTTCAGGATGGACTTTTGCCCATACTATTGCCCAAGATAGACTTCATGAATTAAATGCTGATCTAACATTAAATAGATTTTCTAATGGATATCTTTTAGACGAAAAAGGCTTAGGCACTAAAACTTGGATCTCATAATTTATGCTACACATTAATTGTCCATTCTGTGGATTAAGAGCGCAAAAAGAATTTGCTTATGGTGGAGACGCAACAGTTAAGAGACCAGAAATTAACAAAGAAGTTCAATCAGAAGGTTGGTCTTTCAATACAGAGATTGATGTTGTTTTGACCAGAGATTCCAGTAACAATATTAATCTTGCAGCTAATGTCATTAGTGCAGATCCTAATATTCATCATCATCCTGATAATGCATACCACGTAGAGTATTAGTTTTTGTATTAAATGAGATATTGCAGAAATTGTAGTGTGTAAACTTGGGTTTATATAATCTTAGTAGGAAGAAGTTTTAAATATCATAGACCAAGAGGTTTTATTGGAGCAGGAGTTGATGAACCAAATGCCAAACTTCAAGTTACAATCAATGGACATTCAGAACCAAACATAAATGCAACCGAAATAGAACTAGTAGAGGGATTGTCGGCAACTAGCCAAAATTGTTGGCCATCAGTTGAATTTGACATTGGAGCGATAAACAATTTTCTAAAAAGATTTTTCCCAGCAGGGTTTTATTATAAAACATTTATGTGGCCAAAAAGTTTTTGGTATAAAGTTTATGAACCATTTATTCGTAAAGCAGCTGGATTAGGTGTTGCTTCTTTAGAAAAAGATAAAGAACGATATGAACATAAATTTGAATATTGTGATCTATTAGTAACTGGCTCAGGACCTTCTGGATTAGCAAGTGCTTATGCTGCTGCAAAAAATGGAGCAAAAGTAATTCTTGCTGAAGATAAACCAAGATATGGTGGAACTCTATTAACCATCAACAGGATCAATAGAACGACCAATTGTTTTTGGTAACAATGATACACCTGGCGTAGTCTTATCATCAGCAGCTAAAGAATATATGAAAGTATATGGCGTTTTAGTTGGAAGAAAACCAATTATATTTACCAATAACGATAGTGCTTATGAAACTGCTTTTGAATTTAAGAAAAATAACGTTGAACCAATAATATTAGATACAAGAGAAGAGCACGACTCCGAGGTTGTACAAGAAGCAAAAAATAAAGGTATTCAAATAAAATTTTCTTACGGTGTAATTGTTGCAAATGGATACAAAAAAGTAAAATCAGCAAAAATAGGTAAATTGACTAAAGATAAAAAATCTTTTGAAAGTACCGAAACAATTAATTGTGATTGTATATGTGTTTCAGGTTTTTGGACGCCAACTGTTCATTTGGCATCGCAATCTGGAAATAAATTAAAATTTGATGAAAAAATAGATGCTTTTATTCCAGATAAATCTAAACAAAATGAAAAAACAATAGGTGCTGCAAATGGAAGTTTTACACTTCAAGAAACTATTGAAAGTGGGTTTAAAACTGGTTCAGAATTATCTAGCAAAATAACTGATAAAAATAATGAGAACAAAATACCTACAGTAACCGAAACTAAATACAGTATGCATGATAAATTTTGGTGTATGCCTCTACCTAAAAATGAAAATCCAAAAAGATTTGTAGATTTTCAAAATGATGTTGCAGTTTCTGATATAGAGATAGCTTTAAGAGAAGGTTATAGATCCATCGAGCACGTAAAAAGGTATACAACATTAGGCATGGCCACTGATCAAGGAAGAACAAGTAATCTTAATGGTCTTCAAATGGTCTCTAATATCGAAAATAAAATTGTACCTGAAGTAGGGCACACAACTTTTAGACCACCATTTACTCCAATTACTATTGGTACAATTGTTGGAAGAGAAGTGGGTATGGAATTTATGCCAACTAGAAAAACACCAATGCACGAGTGGCATGAAAAAAATAATGCAGTGTTTGTTGATGCAGGTGCATGGAAAAGACCTAGATATTACAAACAAGGAAATGAAACTTTGTTAGAGGCTTCAAAGCGTGAAGCCAAAAATGTAAGAGAGAATGTTGGAATATGTGATGTAACTACACTTGGTAAAATAGATATTAAAGGCCCAGATGCAGCTGAATTTTTAAATAGAGTGTACACAAATGCTTGGTTAAAACTCCCAGTTGGTAAGGCAAGATATGGAGTGATGTTGAGAGAAGATGGCATGATAATGGACGATGGTACTACAACAAGGATTTCTGAAAATCATTATCATATGACTACGACAACAGCACAAGCTGCAAATGTATTATCTCATCTCGAATATTATCTTCAAATTGTATGGCCAGAATTGAATGTAAATGTTGTATCTACAACAGAACAATGGGCAGGCGCAGCAATAGCTGGTCCTAAATCAAGAGACATGTTATCCAAATTATTTCCAGATTTAGATGTTTCTAATGAAGCTTTACCTTTTATGGGTTATATCGAAAGTAATTTATTTGGTGTGCCAGCAAGAATTTTTAGAATTTCATTTTCGGGCGAGCTTGCTTACGAGGTTAATGTTGAGTCAAATTATGGTTTGTTCATGTGGGAAAAAATGATGGAAATTGGTCAAGAATTTAACAATCAACCATATGGAACTGAAGCCCTATCAACTTTAAGAATTGAAATGGGACACGTTGCCGGCCCAGAATTAGATGGAAGAACAATTCCACAAGATGTTTCATTAGATGGATTAGTTTCAAAGAAAAAAGATTTCATTGGAAAAAATTCTTTAGGTAAAGAGGCATTCGTATTAGAAAATAGGCAAAAAATAGTTGGATTAGTGCCAACAGATAGAAAGTCCAGTATACCAGAGGGATCCCATTTAGTTGAAAACGAAAAGGCAAAACTTCCAAATCCTAAACTAGGCCATGTCTCATCATCTTGCTGGAGTGTAGAAAATAATAATCCATTTTCTCTTGCAATCGTAAATGATGGAAAGAATATGATTGGAAAAAAATTATTTGCAGTTTCGCCTCTTAAAAATACTTCAATAGAGGTTGAAATAATTTCATCTCATTATGTTGATCCAGAAGGAAAAAGAGTTCGATCATGACATACATTTCATCATTACAAAATATTCATAAACATGGAACATTTGGTGATTATGAAAATAAAAATGAAAATGAGTTGCTTAAATTAAAAGAAGTTAAAAATTTAATAATTTATCAAATTGTTAAGTATAAAAATTCTACAGTTGATGTTTCAAAAATGAACTTAGATGGTTTAAGATTACCTGATCCATTAAAAGTAAAACATAACTCTAGTACAAGAATATTGTGGATGGGACCAGATAATTGGCTAGTTATATCAGATAAAAAAAATATTTTTGATACCTTTAAAAATGATTTTACTGATAAAGATTTTGCAATTACTGATCTTTCTCATTCAAGAACTATAATTGAGGTAGAAGGCAATCTTGCAAGAGAGGTAATTAAAAAAGGATCCCCATTAAACATTAATGAATTAGGAGAGGGGGACTGTTCTAATTCAGTTTTCCACGCAATAACTATAACATTAGATTTTATATCTGATAATCCTCAGGTTATTAGAGTTCTAGCTTTAAGAAGTTTTGGAGAATCTTTGCATCATTCACTGACTGATGCTTGTTTAGAATTTGGCTTTAAGTCAGTTTAAAAAAATTTTACAAATTTAAGTTTTTCATTCCACCAATTAAATGATGACTATTTTTAAGATTATAATTTTTCGAAATTTGAACAGCTAGTGCTGATCTATGACCAACTCTACAATAAAATAATAAATTTTTATTCAAAAGATCTTGTTTATTATTTTTTATGTATTCGTTAATATCAGTAAAAGGAATTTCAAGTCCTCCTTCAATTTTTCCATCTTTTTCAATTTCTTGTTTTTCTCTTAAATCTATCAGTAAACTGTTTTGATCTTTTATCTTCCTTAAAAAATCTTTTTTTTCTAAACCGTTACTTAATTTCTGTTTTTCTAAACTGATACCTAAACTGAGATTTCCAGGAACTGCAATATCCATCATTTTTGGGTTTGGTAAATTTAAATTACTCATAATATTTACATATTCATCCACAGATTTGACTTGCAAACGAGGATTTAATTTTTTTTCTTCACCGATAGTACTTACAGTTTCTCCTTTATAATCATGCGCAGGATATACTTTTGTGTCCTCAGGTAGTTTTAATAGAACATTGAAAATAGAATTATAGGCATCTCTTGCATCTCCATTTTGAAAATCTGTTCTGCCTGTCCCTTTAATTAATAAAGTATCTCCAGTAAAAACCCTATCATTCATCAAAAAACAAAAGCTTTCGGAGGTGTGACCTGGTGTAAACAGTGCTTTAATATTTATATTTTCAATCTTGATATTCTCATTGTCAGCAACTTTCATGGCAACAACATTAGCTGGTGCTTTATCACCCATTATAGTTACACAATTTGTTTTATCTCTTAATTCAGCCATGCCTGAAATATGATCCGCATGAATATGTGTATCTATCACCTTTACAAGTTTGAGATCTAATTCTTTTAAATAGCTAATATATGTTTCAACATTCTCTAATACTGGGTCAATAATTAATGCCTCTCTACCTTTCCCAGAACTAATGAGGTATGTATAAGTTGATGAGGAATTATCAAAAAATTGTTTAAATATCATTCGTCGGTTTTAAATTTTGTTTTTTGTATAATATTAACAAATATTACTGGAATTAGTAAAGTTAAGAGTGTCACTGTGATTAGCAACAAACCTAGTTCTGAATAATCTGCCGTTGTTAAAATAGCATTTGAAACTTTATCTTTAACTTCACGGGTGATCGTGAATATTTCATTTAAATATTTTGTTCCTAATGAACTTGCAGATAGCGCTAAGTTTGTAAAAGATGCAAACACTGCAAAGAAAGTTGCTTTTAAATGAGCAGGTGCATTTTTAGCGATCCATGCTAGCAATGGTATCATTGAAACTTGTCCCAAAGGCGATTCGAGCGCAGTATTAAATATTGCTATAAATTTTGCATCAACAACACCATTAGTTATTGATGATGTCCAGTTATGAAAACCGTAATACATTCCAACACTTGGTAAAAATAATACTGCACCAGCAATTGATAAAATTATTATTATTTTGGCTATAGAATTATTTGCCATAAATGGCCTTAATACAATTATACCAACCAAAGTAAGAACAGATGCTATTAGTGATAAAACTGAAAAAAACTGTTCATTAAATTCAAGTACATCTATCTCAAACCATGATAATCCAGGTCCGGGACCAGGCATAGCACGAAATATAAATATTATTATAGCCGTTCCAACCACAGTTAATCTTAAATCTTTTGGAAGTTCTTTTATTAATTTATTCATTAAGAATAAAATTATTATCATTGAACCTAGGAAGACTATCTCTTGAGCAAATGGCAATCTAAATGAACCAACACTTAGAGTAAAAATAACAAATACTAAACTTCCACCTAATATCCACCTTTTGAATTAATTTTTTTCTTTTCTGGCTTTTAAGAAATGAAGCCAAAAATATACCCATTACTGATACGATTGGTATTATAAGAGCATAAATATATATAGAGCCATACAAAGAAATTTTTTCTGTTTGTTCTAAGTTGTCAACACCTTTAAAAAGAATTACATTAGCTAAAGCAACTAAAACTGTACCACCTATTATTGCAAATCTACCTAGAGTTTGCATAGTTGTATGCATTAATTTTATTTCATCTCTGCTAAAATTTTCCCCATCATCATCAACTAGAGGAACAGCCTCCACAGTCATTGCATCAGCAACTACATCTTGAACTACGTATCCAATTGGAGATAATAAAACGCTGATTACAAACCATGTCTCAACAGTCAAAATTGTTGACATCCACTCAGTATGAATAATTAATCCGTACATAATTAATAAGCTAAGAGAGATAAGAGAAGCACCAACAAAAACCATATAGTTTTTCTTATTCCAAATTAAATCAACTAAATGACCAAGTGGCATTTTAAGAGCCCAAGGGATACCTGCCCAAAAACCAAGACCAGCTAAAAAAGCAGCAGAAAGATTTAAATAATCTTTAACAAAAAAAGTACCAACTATTCCTGTTAAACCTGATATTCCAGCAGCAACATAAATCATCAAAGGAGGCAAATAACTCCATTTAAATTGTCTACCTAGATCAAAAAGTGTTTTGTCAACAAATACGTAGAACTTGGATCTCATAAATATATTTTAACTAATTTATAAGAAAAAAAAAATTAATTAAGAGGAAAGATTTAATAAAATCAAATCATCTTGTTTGGTTTCTTTGCACCAAAGTTCATAACTTTCACACACACGCCAAAGATGATTAAAAGCTCGCTGTGAAAGCTCTAAAGGAAAATGACTTTTAGCATAATAAAGTTTAGGAATTTTAAGTAATTCTCTAATCATTGATTTTTTTTGGATTTCAAGCAATTTCATTGTCTCGCTATTAATTTTTTTACCTGTAGATTTATCAGTGTAGTTATTATCAATTAAACTATTAAACCAATCTTCATGAAATTTACCTGAACTAATTTCGTCAAAATCCTTTGTACCTATAAATATTTCAAACGCATCTATGTTGCTTAAATCCTTGTTTTTATTTTTAATTTCATAAATTTTTAAATATATAAATTTTGCAACATAAAGCACATGCGGTAATGTTAAATCTTTTTTCAAAATACTTATTTATAAATTTAAAGAATAATAACAGGAATTTATATCTTCTTTGTAATGAGCAAAGGGTTTACAGATTTCAAATCCAAAACTCGTAAATAATTTTCTCGCAGGTGCAAAAAATTCTCCAGACCCTGTCTCTACACTTAATTTTTTAAATCCAAGCTGTTTAGAACGGTCAATTAAGTGTGATACAATTTTTTGTCCTATTTTTTGCTTTCTAAATTTGTCAGCTACTCTAATTGATTTAAATTCTCCATGATTCGGTTCCAATGTTTTTAATGCACCACATCCAATTAACTCTTCCTCTTCCCACAAACTCCAGAATCTAATACTTGGATCTTTAAGACCTGGAATGTCTAATACATGAGAACTTCCCTCTGGAGATACTGATCTTAATTCAATAAAATGCTTATTTAGAAGCTCATTTACTTTTGGATCATCAAAGTTATTTTCTATTGATTTCATTATTTCGATGAACATATAATCTAAATACAAATTAAGCCAAGAACAAATTATTATGTGTGGTAGATATGTAATTACTAATCCTGTTTCAAAAACAAAGAAAATAGTTAAATCTGCAATTCAAGTTGAAGATAATGAAAATTATAATGCTCATCCTTATCAAAAACTTCCAGTTATAAAAAAATATATTAATGGAAATACACTTGAGAATTTGACATGGGGAATAATCCCTTCTTGGTCAAAAAAGAAGGATTTTAAACCACTAACTAATGCAAGACTTGAAACAATTGATGAAAAAATCTCTTTTAAAAAATTAATAAAAGTCTCAAGATGTATTGCTATTGCGGATGGATTTTATGAATGGAAAAGAGAAGATAAAATTAAAACTCCCTTTTATTTTCAAAGAGTAGACAAAAAACTTATATATTTCGCAGCTATATTTGAGAATAAACAATTCTGCTTAATAACAGAACAAGCATCAAGTAATATTAGTGAAATTCATCATAGACAACCTGTTATTTTAAATGAGAATGATGTGAACAAATATTTAAATTTAGAACTTTCTGGTTCAAACATTTTAAATGAATGTAGAAAACCAACTTTAAATTTTTATGAAGTCTCAAAAGAAGTGAACAAACCTACTAATAATAGTCTATCTTTAATCCAAAAAATTTAATTCTCTTTTTCAATAATTGTGAAATGACCCATCTTTCTTTTTTCTCTTATTTCAGTTTTTTGGTAATCAAAAAAAAACTCATTATCTTTGAAACTTTTCACACGATATTCTTTAATATCATTTCCAATTAGATTGAGCATTCTAGCATTATATATTTTTTTTGTTTCAACTTTTTCTAGTCCACATACAGCTCTAATATGATTTTCAAATTGACTTACATTATGAGAATTTATTGTTAGATGACCTGAGTTATGAACTCTTGGAGCTATTTCATTTGCATATAAATTATCTTTATTATCAATAAAATATTCAACACATAGCGTTCCAACATAATCGAGCTCTTCAGCAATTATAGTCGCCCAATTGGTTGCCTGATTTTTAATTTTTTCTGATATTTGAGCAGGAATTTTTGAATGTTTTAAAATTTGATCCTCATGTAAATTTTCAATTGGTTCATAAATTTCATATCTTTGATGACCAAATCGTGTGATAATTACAGAAATCTCTTTTTTTAGTTTTACAAATTTTTCTAGAATATATTCCTTAGTAAAATCAATTTCAGAACTAATATTTTCTTTTTTATCAATTTTAAATTGTCCTTTTCCATCATAACCTAAAGTACAAGTTTTTAATAAACCAGGAATTAATCCGTCATTTATTTTAATATCATCTTCGTCTTTTATTAGAGAATATCTTGTAGTTCTTATGTTATTTTTGTTAAGAAAATCTTTTTCAGTATATCTATTTTGAATTAATTTATTTATTTCTGGTTTTGGTAATACTGGTTTAATTTCATTTAACTTCTTCAATATTTTGTAAGGAATATTTTCAAACTCATAAGTAATCACATTTACTTTACTTAAAAACTCTTTAATCAATTTTTCATCATCATAATTTCCAGAAATAAAATTTTTTGTAAAGTTTTTTGCTGGAGAATTTTTATCATCACTAAAGATTACAGTATTAATATTTAATTTATTTGCAGCTACAGATAATAAGGATCCGAGTTGACCTCCGCCTATTATACCTAAAGTAATATCTGACATTTATTTAGGTTTTTTCGTTACAGACTTCGATTGCTTTGTGCGCCAATTATTAAGATTTTTTTTTATTTGAATATTTGAGCTAGCAAGAATTGAAGCTGCAAATAGACCAGCATTAATAGCACCATCTTTACCAATTGCTACAGTTCCAACCGGAATACCTTTGGGCATTTGAGCAATTGACAACAAGCTATCCAAACCTTTAAGTTTTTTACTTTCTATTGGTACTCCAATTACTGGTATGCTTGTCAACGCAGCTATCATTCCAGGTAAATGAGCAGATCCACCAGCTCCTGCAACAATTACAGAAATTCCATTTTTTTCTGCCATTCTTGCAAATTGGTACATTCTATCGGGTGTTCTATGAGCAGATACAATTTTGGTTTCAAATTTTATTTTTAAAACTTTTAGAACTTTTTCACAAAATTGCATTGTCGAATAGTCTGATTGACTACCCATAACAATAGCAACTTTCTGGTTATTTTTTCTGTTTTTCATTTAAAGATTATATTGCTTAACTTTTTACATTTATTACAAAATACCCCAAAATTTCAATAGATTTATGTGTGTCTTCAATTTACATATCAACAAGCGTTTAAATACTGTAATAAGTTTAATCAACTCATATGAATTATCGAATTGACAATTTACAATACTGCAATTGGTCTAGAGAAATATTTGAAATTAATAGAGAGGCAGGATTAGATGCTATTCATGTTACAGTAGTTTACCATGAAGACTACGACGAATTTTTAAATCGAGTTAAAGAATGGGATGAGTTATTTAATAAAAATAATGACTTAATATTTTTAGGAAAGTCATATGAAGATATAACTAAAGCTCAAAAAGAAAATAAAACAGCAGTATTTTTTGGTTTTCAAAATTGCTCACCAATAGAAGATGACATTAATTTAGTTGAAAAAGTTCATCAATTTGGATGTAGATTTATGCAACTTACATACAATAACCAATCATTGCTGGCCACTGGTTGTTATGAAAAAAAAGATAGTGGAGTTACAAACTTTGGAAGGGAAGTAATCAAAGAAATGAATAGAGTAGGGATAGTTATTGATATGTCACATTCTGCTGAGCAAAGTACACTTGATGCAATTGATTTAAGTGAAAAACCAATAGCGATAACACATGCTAATCCTTCTTTTTGGCATGAAGCAAAAAGAAATAAATCTAATACAGTTTTAAAGAAACTGGCAGAGAGTGGGGGTATTCTTGGACTATCTTTGTATGCGCATCATTTAAAAGATAGTACTAATTGTAAACTCGATAGCTTTTGTGAGATGGTGGCTAGAACAGTTGATATAATGGGATCAAAGAATGTAGGCATAGGATCTGATTTATGTCTAAATCAGCCAGACAGCATAGTCGAATGGATGAGAAATGGAACTTGGGCTAAGGCAAAAAATTATGGTGAAGGGAGCAAAGATAAACCTGGTTTCCCAGATCAACCAGATTGGTTTATAGATGCTAGAGGTTTTAATAATATTGAAAAAGGTTTAAATAAAATTGGATTTAATGACGAAGAAATTAACAATATTTTAGGAAATAATTGGTTCAATTTTTATAAAAATATTAACTAATGGAAGTAAGTTTAAGAGACCCAAAAATTTTAATGAAATTATCCAAACTTGGATCATTTCATCAATCAAAACTTTCATTCTTACGATCTTTTTTAAATGAATTTAAAGATTGGGAATATAGAAGAGATTTATTTAATCTAAACCAAAACGGATATGGAAGAGCAGTATATTCTTTTTCAAAAAATAATAGAACTTACTCCTTAATTTGTTTTGCAAATGAAATTAAAGATGAGGAAAGATCAGATAGGGTAATTGCCACAAAGTGGGATGCTGCATTTACATTGCACGATGGTATACCTACAGATCAGGATATAGATCGATTAGCTAATGAAGTTCCAAAACAGGAAGTTGGAAGATTATCTTACAAAGAATTAACACTTTCAAGGGCTAATAAATCATTAAGACTTTTTAATTATGTTGTAGATTGTTTGTCAAATGGTCAACAACCTGATGTGAATAATTTATCTAAAGTTGGTTATTTATATAGAACCACTGCAGTTTATGGATCAGGAAAATTTGGTTTAGCAGACAGATTTAGAATAAAAAACCGTGATGAAATTTTAGGTCCATTTAGATTGGAAATGATGCTGGTTTATTTAGTAAGGCAATTTACTTTTGATCAAGTTAATCATATTGCAAAAAATAAAAATCCAGGCTTAGCAGTTCAATTAGACCCAAATATTTGCAGAAATCTAGGCATTGGTAATTCAACAGGGTTAGGCATGGCTCCATTTATTGTAAATCACCCAGAACTTTTGAATAATTGGATCTTTGCAAGAGAAACTGCTTTAAAAAAAATAAGACAAATAGAAAAGGTTTCAAATAAAGATTTTAATATTTTTAAAGATTGTTTAATTAAATCTCTTAAAAATGTAACTAGCTGGCACACAGAAAGTGAATATCAAAATAATAAAATTAAAAGTCTATTAAATGACCTAGAAAAATTTATAGATTTTTTAAATAAGGGTTCATTAGAAAATAAACCTTTCTTGTTTAATGAAATTTACACATGGATTGAGGATAATTTAAATGATGAATGTATTGAATATATTGTATCTATGATGATGGAACCCTATGACAATATTGTTAATCCACTATTAAAAAACATGAGTGCTGATGAAGAGTTAAGTTTTAATATTCCAATAGACAGAACTGTTGAAGAATTAAGGAGTATTATTGAAAAAAATTACCCAGATATTCTAAAAATTGATTTTTCAAAAAATGAGAATAATCAAAATTTTTGGTTTATTTCTAAAAATAAAGAGGAGCCTAGATTAGCTGATAGATATAAAGATCACGGATCAGATTTAGAACAACCGCTTGCTATAGCAAGGGATATAAAAAAATTATATGAAATCTTATTTATATCAAAAAATAGTTTAACTATTGGCAAATTTTTAATGGATCATAATGAATATCGTCATGTAGTTAGAAGGGCATTTATTACCGAAAAATTTCCCTACGCAGAAATTCAAGATAACACCATAGGTTCAAATTTGATGCCTATTGATATGTTAAGACTAAAATTATCATTCTTTGGAGCACTAAAGTTCGACCCACGCTCAGATAAATGGCTCAGAATTTGTATGTTCCAAGGTGCGCCATTACCAAATGAATTGAAATCATTTGATAGTCACTGGGTATATAACTCATTAAATTCATGAGAAGTTTTAGCGAAATAGAAACAGCAGTTAAAAGAGCTACGCGAGGAATAGGATTTTCTTGGGGTGTAGCGGAGGAAGTTGGAAAAAATATTCGTTTGCTAGAAATGTTTGGACTTCCTGGATTTAAAAATATTAATCAATATTTCAAAGTTTTAAGAAATCAAGATTTTGAAAAAATTTCTACTATTTCAACTATTAATAATTCAAAAAGTTTATATTGCCCAATTACAATGGGATTAAATTTTTTTGACCAATCAATCCACTTAAAAGATGCAAATAATATTCAAATTAACAACCTTGGTTTTCCTTTACTATTTATTCCATTTGTAAGCCGTACATCTGAAATTATAGGTAAAAGAATATTTTTGAAAATAGATAACAAAGAATTTCTATTCAACTTCAATCAAGCAGTTTACTCGAATTATTTAAGTGGTGACATTGTTGAGAAAGGTGAAAAAACCGAACTAAAGTTTATGGAAAATAATAATTTATTCAGTGAAGAAGAATGGTCTGAACTTTATAAATTGTCAGAAGATACTTTCGTTGAAGAAACGGATGAATTAAAGCAATCTGCAGCAGGAGCAGGTTTAACAGATAATGACTAAGAAAGATCCTTTTGAAAACATTAAAGAGGAAGACTTAAGAGATTTCAATAATAAATGTGACGAGTGTAAAAAAGAAGATGAAAGCGTTTCTCAAAATTTGATATTAACAGGATTTAAACTCTGTAAATCTTGTAGAACTTCAAAGACTATTTTTCCAATTTAGCTTATATTGCTTATCGGAAGAGCGTTCATTCTGCTCATTACGAATGAAACTGACAAGAATGCAATAATTAAAAAAGACAAAAATATGATTCCAAAAGCTTTAAAACTAGATTTGATATTTAATATTTGTTTTGTTGATATTATTAAAGAAGCAAAAATCCAAAACTGAGTTAAAAATATAATTGAAATAACAAGATCAGGCGTGACTGCAAAAAATCTAAGTAAACCTGGCGCATGAGCATATCCAACAGCAATTAAAACTTTCTTAAAAGGTATTTTGCTCTCTTTATCTGAAAAAATTTTAACTCCTATAACGTAAATGAATATCGACCATACTAACCAAGTTAAAATAGCAGTAAGCCCTGAGATTCCAATTGAAGTTTTAACGATTGTATTTGCTGCAAAAGCCCCAGCAACACCATCTAAGATCATAATTAAACCTGCAAAATAAATTGCAGCTTCACCAAAATATCTTTGATCCTTATATAAATTTCTATCTAATTTTAATGATCTGAAAACTATATCTAAAAATTGAGCAAACATTATTTTTTTTGATCTTTTTTTTGTGCTTTATAAGAAACTATTAATGGAAAAAGTATTAATCCAATGGCTATAAATATGCAAATAACAATTAAGAAAGTTTTAGCCATAATTCAGGGGGAATTTAAAAATTCCCCCTAAAATAAATTTTATCCTTTTACAACTTCTCTAGTATTTGCGTTGTAAGACTCTTTAAATGGAATATCCACCACAACTGCATCGACAGGTTGTCCTGGAGTATCAGAGTATTTTTCAGGCAAATGCACTTTGTATTTTGAGCCAACTTTACCTTTAGGGAAGCCATTTGCATTTAACGTTCCGTCAAAAGGAACATAGCCCATTGCAATATTTTGTTTCTTTTCTGGGTGATACCATGGAGATGTAATAAAACCTATTGGCTCTCCACCGTTTTCACCAGAAACTAACCAAAAATCTGGAGCATATTCTTCAATTGGTTTTCCTCCAAGTTCCAATCCAACTAATTGAAGTTTATAAGGTTTGTGACCTGCTTTAAGATCAGCTTTCATTTTTTCCAAAGCTTTTTTACCTACATAATCTCCTTTTTTATCCCATTCACCTTTTCCTGATAAAGAAACTTGATAACCCAAGTTACATTGAAATGGATTATGTTGGTTGTCCATGTCTTGGCCCCAAGAAAGAATTCCTGCTTGAATTCTTCTATGGTGCGCTGGAGCAATGACCATCAAACTATGTTTCTTACCCGCTTCTAGAACAGCATTCCACATGTCTTCAGCATATAAAGTAGACTCTCTTAAGTATATTTCATATCCAGCTTCTCCTGAAAATCCAGATTGAGATATTACTACACTTCTTCCACCAACTTTAGCTTCTGCAAGACCATAAAAAGGCATGTTGTCAAAATCTACGTGATCGCCACATAAATCTTTCATTAATGCTTTTGATTTAGGACCTTGTATTTGAACAGGGCTCACATCAATTTCATCAATGTTTACATTAAATCTTTCATCCGCATTTACTCCCTGAAGGTAAAGACCAATATCACTATCAGACAAACTAAACCAAAACTCATCTTTAGAAATCCTAAGTAGAATTGGATCATTTAATACTCCACCGTATGCATTACAAAGAATTACATATCTTGCTCTCATAGGTGAAATTTTAGTTGCATCTCTAGTGATTACATAGTCCACAAATTTTTCTGCATCAGGACCCTTTACTCTTATTTGTCTTTCAACTGCAACGTTCCACATTGTAACGTGATTAACAATTGCATCGTACTCTACCATCG
>LUMH01000077.1_pt1 | contig 38406 bp, 38 predicted proteins | sample 730001 | NCBI WGS metagenome assembly LUMH01 (sample SAMN03860268, study PRJNA289734) | marine metagenome | biome: seawater column; feature: ocean; material: water; isolation source: Red Sea water column Station 34 - depth 25m | place: Saudi Arabia: Red Sea | collected 2011-10-15 | depth 25 m
GGCTGGTACACCTCAAATAGAAGTAACTTTTGACATTGATGCTAATGGTATTGTGAATGTCAATGCTAAAGATCTAGGGACAGGTAAAGAGCAAGCAATAACAATTACTGGCGGTACAGCACTTGAAGATGATGAAATCGAGAGAATGATAAAAGATGCTGAAGAGCATGCTAATGAAGATGCAAAAAAGAAAGAGCTTGTTGAAACTAGAAATATGGCTGAAGGTATGGTTACCTCAACTGAAAAAATGTTGGAAGAAAATAAAGATAAGGCAACAGAAGAAGAGGTGACAGCAATCAATGATGCAAATGATAAACTGAAAAAACTTTTAGAGAATGAAGATTTATCGATTGATGATTTGAAAAATGGTATTGATGAACTTGCAAAAGCCAGTCAATCATTTGCCGAGAAATTGTACGCGGAAGCTCAAAATGACACAGCTAATCCATCTTCAGATGAGTCAGATGACGTAGTTGAAGGTGAAGTTGTAGAGGATGAGTAAAGAAGAAGAGTCTTTGATTGAGGAAGTAGACAATACTTCTGAAGGATCTTCAGTGGAGGAAGATGTAATTGAAGAAACCTCTGTACCTCTTTCACAATATGAAAAAATAAAAGATGACTATCTAAGACTTGCTGCAGAATTTGATAATTTCAAAAAGAGAACTGAAAAAGAAAAAGAAAGTATAAGTGCAGCATCTGTTGCTTATTTTGTTAACTCTCTTTTCCCACTAATCGATAACTTTGAAATGGCTATGAATCAAGAAGAAGTTTCAGAAGAACTCGAAACTTTCAACAACCTTCTAGCTTCAGTTTTAGAGGGGCTGCAGGTTGAAGAAATTGGAACTATTGGAGAAAATTTTGATCCCTCTATGCATGAGGCTGTTGAGCATTCAGGAGAGGGAGAAACTCAAGTAGTTGAAACAATATTAAGAAAAGGTTATCTATTTAAAGGTAAATTAATTCGCCCTGCAATGGTAAAAGTTAAAAGTGAGTAGGGACTGGTTAGACAAGGATTTTTACGCCACACTAGGTGTCTCAAAAGATGCTAGCACCGAAGATATAAAAAAAGCGTATAAAAAATTAGCCAGAGAAAATCACCCAGATTTAAATCCAGGTGATACAGAAGCAGAAAAGAAATTCAAAGAAATTTCAGAAGCAAGCTCAGTTTTGGGAGATGAAAGAAAAAGACAAGAATACGATCAAGTACGTGCAATGGGAGCTTCGGGTTTTGGAGGCTTTGGTGGTCAGGGATTCAATGTAGACGACTTTGGTGACTTGTTTGGAAATTTAGGTGATATTTTTGGATTTGGAGGCTCTGGTGGAAGAAGAAAAGGCCAGACATATCAAACAAATATAAACATATCTTTTGATGAAGCAGCTAAGGGCGTAGAAACTGTAATACCTCTTCGTAAAGAAGTGGACAAACTGCCTCTAATCAAGGTTTTTTTTCTTTTGCACAAACTTGTTCTGCCTGTAAGGGTCAAGGGAATGTTATTGATAAAGCATGTAAAACATGTAGGAGTTCTGGTTCTGTTGTTGAAAATGAATCTATAAAAGTAAAAGTGCCTGCTGGAGTTGATAATGGAACAGTGATTAGATTACGTGGAAGAGGAGGTCCTGGGGATACAGGTGCGCCAGATGGAGATTTATTAGTTCAAGTTGCTGTTGAACCACACAAATTTTTTAAGAGAAGTAACAGTGATCTTATTCTTGAAGTTCCTTTGCTATTTACAGAGGCTGCTCTTGGTGCAAGTGTAAAAATACCAACGCTTGAAAAATCTGTAACATTAAAAGTTCCTGCAGGTACTCCAAGTGGTAAAACTTTCAAAATAAAAGGTGAGGGAATTGCTCCGCAAGGCAGAAGGCCTGGAGATTTATTTGTAAAAGTTTACATAACCCCTCCAACAAATTTATCAAGGTCTGCAAAAAAACATCTAGAAAACTATAGAGATCAATTTGAGTCTGGAGATTCCCCAAGGGATTATTTGTATGAGTAACGAAGATTCAAAAGCAATATATTTTATTTCCGTAGCCTCAAGCTTGTCTGGGATTCATCAACAAACTATTAGGACATATGAAATGAAAGGCTTAATAAAACCATATAGAACTGGTGGTGGTACAAGACGATACTCTCAAGAAGACATCGATAAATTAATTCAAATTCAAAACCTTTCTCAAAGGGGAATTAATTTAGATGGAATAAAAATTATTTACGAAATGAAAGAAAAAATAGAAGAACTACAAAATAAAATTCTCTTGCTTGAGAATGAGATTTCAAATCAAAAAATTGACTCTAAAAATAAAGAAAAAGAAATTCACAAAAGTTACAAAAACGAAATCGTTAAAAAGTCAGATAAATCCATACGAAGATAGTTATACTTTTGCTGAAATGAATTCAGCTCAAAGAATTACAAATCTTGACTTCATAAGAGGCATCGCACTTATGGGAATATTGGTGATGAATGTCGTTTCATTTGGATTACCTGATAGTGCATATATGAATCACTTGAGCTACGGTGTGGAAAATCTACTGGACTGGATAGTGATAGTAATTTCTGCAGTATTTTTTGATAGTAAAATGATGGGGTTATTCTCAGCTCTTTTTGGTGCGGGCATGGTAATTTTTTACGAAAGAGCGAAAGGCAAAACAAGTAAGCCTTTAATACTATCTTTATGGAGAAACACGCTTTTACTTTTTTTTGGTATTGCTCATTTTTTTCTATGGGAAGGAGATATTCTTACTGCATATGCAATTTGTTCAATCTTTATAATTCTTACTCAAATTGTAAAAATAGAAAACACAAAGATTTTATCAGCTATAACTGCATTTATTTTCTCAGGATTGCTTTATATAACACAATCAGTTAACAGCTTATATGATGAAAATGGTTTTTTAATTGGAGAAGGAATTTGGATTGAATTATTTAGCAAAGGTGGAAGTAAAAGCTTTGGAAAATTATGGTTTCCCGAGACTGAAGGCATAGGGAATATAATTGCTTTATGGGTCTTAGCTGACGGTTTCATTAGAGCACTTGCCTTAATGATTTTTGGTATGCTTCTTTATCGTTTGAATATCTTTCAAGGCAATAAAAATACACTATTCTATAAAAAATTTTTTTACTATGGATTTGGAATAGGAATTCCTTTTGCTGCATACGGATCCTACCTCTTAATTTCTGGAAACTATGCAGCTTCTACATTTTTACCAAGTAGGTTTTTTAATACTATCTCGATAATTCCTATGGTATGTGGATACATTGGCTTATTAACCATAATAAATTCTAGAAATAATCTTTTTGCTCAAAGAATCAGAGCTTGTGGCAGGATGGCTTTTACAAACTATATATCACAGACACTACTGAGTCTCTTCGTATTAAATTTAGTTTTCACAAAAGGTCAATTTACTAGGTCGGAATTGATACTTTATGTAATCACAATTGTTTTTCTACAATACTTTTGGTCCAAACGCATATTGGAAGTCTTCAAGTTTGGGCCCTTAGAGTGGCTTTGGAGAAAGCTTACCTATATATTTGTTAGATAAAAAGATTAATTTTTATATTTATTGATAAAATTCTCAATCTTATTTTCTAAAATAGGAAGCGTTATTCCACCATCGCACAAAACTTCATCATGGAAATATCTTATGTCAAACTTATCACCGAGTTCAGTTTCTGCTTTTCTTCTAAGCTCTTCAATCTTTAGCTGGCCCATTTTATAAGAACATGCTTGTCCTGGCCAAGCAATATACCTATCAGTTTCAATATTTGCATTTATTTCTTCAATTGGTGAGTTGGCTTTGAAAAAATCAATAGCTTTATCTCTAGACCATCCCATACCATGCATCCCCGTGTCAAGAACAAGACGACATGCTCTCCAAGCATCATTTCCTAATCGACCGAGTTGTTGTACATCACTTGAGTAAAGTCCCATCTCATTTGCTAATTGCTCTGCATACAGTCCCCAACCTTCAACAAATGCTGTTGATGCTACATATCTCTGAAAATCTGGAACATCTTGTAGTTCTACTGCAATAGTTCTGTCAAGATGGTGACCAGGTATAGCCTCATGAAACGCAACCGATTCAGCCTCAAAAATGCTTTTTGTTTCTGCTTTATATGTATTAAGAAAATAAGTACCATCTCTTGACCCATCTGGTAAAGGTGGGTAGTAATAAGCAGGCGGAGCATGTTGCTCAGATTCAGCCGGCACTGGGAGCACTTTGCATGGAGATTGTGGAAACACTGTAAACCATTCATCCAAAGGTTTATAAGCTCTCTCTATAGTATCAATTGCGAGCTGTAGCATCTGCTCTTTGCTTTCATATCTCATTGAAGGTTCTGTTTGCATTTTGTGTATTACATCTTCAGGAGTACCAACTCCATCAAATACATTTTTTCCAATTTCAAAAAATTCTTTTTTTAATCTCTCTATCTCTGATAGACCTATTTCATGCACTTCTTTTACCGTTGTTGCTTTGTGTCCTGTGTATTTTCTTAATGATCTTAAATAAGACTCTTCTCCACCATCAATCCACATAATCCCACACTTGTCATCTCCTCGCCCTTTAGGAAGATGCTCAGTTTTTAATTGATCCAAATAAGCTGATACAGTTGGCCTAATATTTGCTTCAATAATATTTTTTGCTTTATCTTTCCATTCAGATATTTCTGAACCTGAAATCTCAGGTGAGAAATTGACTAAAAGCAATGGGTCCTGATCTAAAGAAGAAGCTAGGTAGTTTTCTAACTGATCAATAGTTCTTAATAAGTTTCTTTCTGTTGCAACTCTATTGTTATTTAGACCCTCTTTTTGAACTTCGGCAATTTGGGTGTAAAGTCTCTTGTATAATTCAAGTCTTTTTAACATCATATCTGCTGATTCAGAATCAGGAACAAACATTTGTTGATTGTAATCAATTAAAAATCCAGTAAAACCAGATACTCCAGCTCCAAATTCCCAACTTCTATCAAGAAGAGAGTCTTGGTTTGAACTAAGAGCAAACTCTAACATTCCATGAGTTACTTGTTCTCTACTTGTTAGATTATCTTTCTCAATAGCATTTAAACGTTGAATAAAGTTATCAACAGTTTCTTTTTCTTTTTGAAATTGATCTTCTGTTAGTTCTTCTATTTGATCAAAATATTTTTTATGTCCTCGCATGATTGCAGAAGTTGGAGATGAGTCCAAGGAATTTTGAAAAAAATCTTCAGCAAGACCGATTAATTGATTATCTGACATTGAGAGCTCCTCTTGTTTTAAAAAATTAATTACATTATTAAGTCTATCTTTTATTTTTATTTTTAATTGTCTAACTTTTGGATATTTTCAGAAGAGACCTTAATATGAGATTATGAACAGGGTAGTTTTTATATTTTTATCTATTTTATTAATTGTTTTTCCACTTACTATTGAGAATCTTGAAAATGAAAATGTTAACTATTTCGAACTTGTAAAAAATATAACAACTGAGTTAATTCATACTGTAGTTAAAGCTCAGGTAAAAAATCCTGAAGAAATAAAATTTACTAATGATCAAGTAGCTCTTCTGAAAATCAAATTAGATGAACTAGAGGTAACTGATTTAGAGTTTGAAAGTAATTTAATCCAAAATTATGAAAGCTCAATTATTCAAATTAACAAAGAATTGAATAGAAATTTAGCAATTTATGAATATAGAGAATTTGTAAATGAATTTGGTGGAATCAAAGGGATTTATTTAAATAGCTATGACTTTTTAAATTTAGACAAAATGTCATCTATTAAAGCAATAATTGACGAAACCGTTGTGAATACTCTAGTAATTGATGTTAAGACAGACCATGGTCATTTAATGTATGACAGCAATGTTCAAGAAAGCTATGAAATTAATAATGAAAGAGTAAAATTTAATAAAACATCTCTCGAAGAACTTAAAACTAATCACAATTTATATTTAATTGGAAGAGTTGTTGCTTTTCAAGATCCTCTATTTGCAAAAACATACGAAGATTCATCTGTATTTAACTCTAAAACTAATTCTATTTTTTCAAAAAATGGACAGTATTTTCTTGATCCAAGTGATCAAAAAAGTAGAAATTATATATTAAATATTGCAATAGAAGCATGTCATTTAGGTTTTGACGAAATTCAATTTGATTATATTAGATACCCAGATGCAGTTAATAACCATCTAGTTTATGAAGAAGAAAGTAATTTTGAAAATAGAACACGAAATATAAATTCATTTTTATATGAGGCAACAAAAATACTTCATGGAGAAGGCTGTTTAGTGTCTGCAGACATATTTGGATATGTTTTACAATCTGAGTCTGATAATGGAATTGGTCAACATTTGGAAACTATTGTTAAGTCAGTAGATTTTATATCACCGATGGTTTATCCGTCTCATTATTCAAATGGATCCTTCGGTTATAAATATCCAAACAAACATCCCTATGAAGTTGTTACTGCTGCACTCAGTGATGGACTATATAGAGGAACTAAGGTTGAACAGTTGCGGCCTTATTTGCAAGGATTTTGGCATACCTCAGAAGATGTGAGACTAAATATAAAAGCTGCAGAGGATCTGGGGCTCGATTGGATAATTTGGAACAATTCGAGTATGTATGATGCAAATTATTTTACTAAAATCGAATCATGACCAATAAAGAAAAGTTCAAAGATACATTAGATAGTCTATACAAAGAGCTTTGTGATGTAAGTGATTGGATGTACCACAACCCAGAACTAGGTTTTGAGGAATATGAAACTTCAAAATACTTAGTAAATTTTATTGAAAGCAAAAATGCAAAAGTTAATTATCCTTCACATAGTCTTGAGACGGCTTTCGATGTAACTTTTGGAGATTCTGGACCCCTTGTTGTGTTGTGCGTTGAATATGATGCTCTACCTGAAATTGGGCATGCATGTGGACATAATATCATTGCAACTGCATCAATTGGTGCTGGTTTAGGCTTGCAAGATTTAGCAAATGATTTAGGTATTAGAGTAAAACTTCTTGGAACTCCAGCTGAAGAAGGTGGTGGAGGAAAAATTATTTTACTTGATAATGGTGCTTTTGAGGATGCTAAATGTTCAATGATGATTCATCCAGGATACGAAAATGTAGTTAACCCTACCTTTACAACTATACAGCAATACACTGTTGAATTTTTTGGTAAAGATGCTCATGCTGCTGGAGCACCTCAAGAAGGAATTAATGCTCTAGATGCGCAAATCCAACTTTTTGTAAATGCTTCAACATATAGACAACAAATGGTACAGAGCAACAGAATGCATGGTGTTATCAAAGAGGGCGGCTTTAAGCCAAACATAATCCCTTCATATACAAAATCTGAATGGTATTTGAGATCCTTAAATAAAGAAGGGCTAGACAAACTTGAAAGTGATTTTTACAATTTTGCTAATGCAGCAGCTTTGTCTACAAAGTGTGAAGTAAAAATAACTTTTCCTGATTATCGATATGAAGAAATTGATAATAATAAAACAATGTATGAACTATATGTAGCTAATTCTGCTGATATAGATCGAAAAATGATTTTGCAAAAAGACGCTACAAGCCCTGGTTTAGGATCCACAGATATGGGAAATATTTCTCAAGTATTCCCGTCAATTCATCCTATGTTGTCTATAGATGCTAAAAACGCCGTAAATCATCAACCAGAATATGCCGCTGCAACTATTACTCCCGGTGGTCATAAAGCTATATATGACGGTGCTTATGCAATGGGGACTACAATTATTGATTTAGCTGAAAAAAATCTCTGGGATAATCTTTAGAGAATTTGACTCAAAAATAGCTTAGTTCTGTCACTCTCAGGATTATTAAAGAATTCTTCAGGAGTGTTTTGCTCTACAAGTTGACCTTCATCAAATAACATGACTCTATCTGCAACTTCTTTTGCAAAGCCCATTTCATGAGTAACAACAATCATTGTCATACCAGATTGTGCTAATTCTTTCATAACATCTAATACTTCTTTGATCATTTCAGGATCTAATGCAGAAGTAGGTTCGTCAAAAAGCATAATCTTTGGCTCCATAGCTAGTGCTCTTGCAATAGCTACTCTTTGTTGTTGACCACCAGAAAGTTGCCCAGGAAATTTATCAGCCTGCTCAGGTATACCTACCCTTTCAAGCAATTCCATGGCTTTCTCTTCTGCTTCAGATTTACTTTTCTTTCTGACCCAAATTGGAGCTAGTGTGATATTTTGTAAAACTGTTAAATGTGGAAACAAGTTGAAGCTTTGAAACACCATTCCAACTTCGGATCTAATCGCTTCAATATTTTTTAAGTCATTTGTAAGCTCTATTCCGTCCACAATAATTTGACCATCTTGATGTTGCTCAAGTCTATTAATGCATCTAATAAAAGTTGATTTGCCTGAACCTGATGGACCGCAAATAACTAGTACTTCTCCTTCTGCAACATCCATTGTTATGCCTTTTAAGGCTTGGAAGTCGCCGTACCATTTTTTTACGTCAATTGATTGTATTATGCTCATAATTTGATTATCTTTCTCCTAATCCTAATCGTTTTTCAATTTTCATGCTTCTTCTTGCAAAGCTGTAAGTAAAAATCCAATAAAATATTGCACAGAATAAAATATTCTCTTGTATTGTTCCAAGAAAGTTAGCTCCTTGAGATTGGTTTGGAATAACTTTAGAACCTATATAAAGCAAATCAAACAGTCCAACAATTGCAACTAAGCTCGTGTCTTTAAATAAACTTATGACTTGGCTCACTATTGGTGGAATAACTGCTCTCAATGCTTGAGGCATCACAATTAAGGAGATTCTTTGTAAAGTGCTTAGGCCAACAGCATCAGCTGCTTCAAACTGACCTTTGCTTATAGACTGTAATCCACCTCTAACATTTTCAGCTAAATATGCAGCACTGAAAATAGATGTAACAACTACTGCCCTTACAACTTCATCAAACTCAACTCCTGCTGGCAAAAAGAAAGTTAACATAACGCTTCCAAAGAAAAGCCATGTAATGAAAGGTACAGATCGAACAAGTTCAATTATGGCGGTACAAATTATTCTAATAATAGGCAAGCTTGAAGTACGTCCTAAAGCAAGCATGACTCCAAAAGGAAAAGATATTGCAATTCCAAAAAATGCTAAAACCCAAGTCAAAGCAAAGCCACCGTAGATTGAAGAACCAGGTACAACTATCAGCGTTTCTGAAGTTCCACCTCTCATTAGTAAGATTAAAATTGTAATAGCTACAGACCAAACAATAAATAAGCTTCTTGCAGATTCTTTAGAGTTTGCAATTGTAGGAGCAACAGAAATTAAAATCCATAGTAGAAAGAAAAGCAGTTTCAATTGTCTAAGTACTGGAAGTGAAAAAACAACTACTGCAATTATTAATGAACCATAAACAAAGTATCTCTGATACTGCATGAGTTTTTCAGAATTTAAATAATTTATTACTAAATAGCCTATTGCTGAAAAACCAAGGATAACTGGCAAGTCAACAGTAGTTATTTGTGAAAGCGTAAAGTCAGGTTTTCTGTAAATCCAAGTTACAACAACTAATGGTGTTAAGAGCCAAGAAACAGGCAGAATTCTCTTGAATGAAGTTAAATTTTTTGAATTCAAATATCTACCAATAAAAAATGTAACTACTAGTAGCAGGTATAGAGCTGTCCATGGATTTTTTGTTGAAGCTGCGAGAGGCAAAAGAGGGTCAGGCTCTATTCTGACATTTGATGAATCAAAAGTTACAGTAGGTACTTTAATTAACCAAATTGAAACTACTAAAAGGCCAACATAGCCAATATTTAAGTAATCTTTTGAAACTTCCTGACTAGCAAGTTTTGTTCTTATGAAATAAGACACCAAAATTAATCCTGCCAAAACTGCAAGTAAATAAATCCTTAACTCCTGTTGGAATACGTCAACAACTGTTCCTTCAACCTTGTCAATAACTACAGATGTTGGAGCAATTAAGACAAGTAAGAATAGAGATGAGAAAACTTTCATTAAAGTTGTGCCAGTTGATTTTAAGCTTGATTTTTCATTTACACTATTAAATCCCCAAGTTAAACCAAGTAATCCCATAACCAAACCAATTGTTATCCATACTCTTATGAAGTCTGATTCAGGATAAGCTTGAACCATATAAAGCCTGAGATTATAAGTAATCGCTGTCCATTCCCGTTCAGGTGAAATAAAAAATCCGATTATAGATCTAAATAATCCAATCAATGCACCAATAGAAACAAATGTAAGAATTGCTGAACCTGTGCTAGAAAAAAGATTTTCTCTTAACCACCTGTTAACTCCAGCAAACTGTACTTCTGGTGGGCTTTCCTGAATGTTTACATTATCTGCCATTATCTCTCCACAATTTTCATTTTTCTATTGTAATAATTAACAATTGTTGAAAGGGTTAAACTAATTGTCGAGTAAAAAGCCATCCAAACAATAAATACAGCAATAGTCTGCCCTTCCTGGTTATAAAGAGTTTGGCCGACCGCGACTATTTCAGGATATGCGACAGCTATTCCTAACGAAGTATTTTTGGCTAAATTTAAATATTGGTTTCCCATTGGTGGAAGCATAATTCTCAGTGCTTGAGGGAGGACAATAAGTCTTAAAAGAGTCCTTCTTCTTAAACCTAGTGAGAGTCCAGCTTCGCTTTGGCCTTTAGCCACAGCCATAATTCCAGATCTAACAACTTCAGATATAAAAACTGAAGTATATAAAATTACACCTACCCATGTAGCGAAGTATCCTACAGACATAATTTTTCCTACATCAGGTGAATACCTAGTAAACTTCGAAGAGCCTGCCTGGATTGCTTCAGGATAACTAAATGTAAAAGGTGATCCAGAATACTCCCAGTTAAGCTTATTTTGAATCCCATCAAAAAATTGTGGTATTCCCCAATCAGCTTTAAAAAATAATTCATTTCCTAATAGAAAGTCCATTAATGAGTTGCCTAGAGGCAAAAATAACCCAACAATTAAAATAAGTACAAGTAAGGCAGCAATAATAATTCTAAATATGTCATCATCAGTTAATATTCCTCTATTCTCAGCACTTCTTGTTCTTTTAATTTCTCTAGCGATATAGCGATAAGCATAAAATGAAGCTGCAATAATAAATGTAAGTTGAAGTCCTATCCTAGGAAGTAAGTCAAACAACATTGAAACATAAGAAGCAATAAATCCAATAACCCCAACTGCCTTATAGCCACCAAACCAACCTGCGACATTCCAAATAATGAATGCACCAATAGCAAATAATACAGGTCGTGTATCTACACCTTCTCTTTCAAGCTTTGCGACTCTTAATTTAAATACTCTTCTAGCGATAGAAAAAGATAATAAAAACCATACTCCAAATAACCAGCTTGCTTCTCCTGGATCAAGCCATGGAAATGCTATTCCTTTTGCACTTATATGTACTACGTGTTGACCTCTGTCTACTTCTTCAAGTCTTGGAAATGAAAGAATGACTGCTTGCCAGAAAAATATTTGAACAAGTAAGGGAATATTTCTTACGGTCTCAACAAAGCCGGTAGTAGCTCTTTCTACAATCCAGTTTTTGGAAAGTCTTGCGATTCCCATTAGTGTACCGAGGAAAGTTGCAAAGAAAATACCGGAAACAGTAATTCTAAGCATGTTCGCCATTCCAATCTGAAGAGCTTGTAAACCAGATTCAGGATAAGTTACGAAACCCTCTGAAACTTGAATCCCTGGGGTAGAACCCAAAAATCTCCATGAAAAAGGTAAGTTTGTTGCATTTAGATTTGTAATTGCTTGACCAAAAAAGTTGCGGATAAGGTTAAAAATTATTAGTAAGAATATAATTTGGCCTGCCCATTTAAGGAACCTAACATCTCGCCAAAACGCTGTATTTAACTTAAATTTATTCATATTTTAATAAGTAAATTGATAATACCACTCTAACTTTTTCATTTCCATTCGTCTTACAGAAGAAATGTGAAAGGGGCCTCACGGCCCCTTTCTAAAAAACAATTAAGTTTTTTTACCTTGCTGGAGGTGCGTAAATTAATCCGCCTTCAGTCCAAGGTGCGTTTGCAGAACCTTCTCTATAAAGTCCGACAGGATTTAAGTTTTTAGAATAAATCTCGTCATAGTTACCAACTTGCTTGATAACGTTATAGAAAGCATCGGCACTTAGGCCCATGACTGTTTGCAATTCGCCGTCGTTCTTGCCCATGAGTCTTCCCATTTCTGGATTTGCATCATAGTCAAAAGAATCAACGTTGGCTCTACCTACACCATATTCATCAGCGATGAATGTAGCATAAACAGTCCAGTTAACGATGTCTGCCCATTGGCTATCGTTTGAACGATATACAGGACCAAGAGGTTCTTTAGAGATTGGTGATGCTGGGAAAATTGCCCAGTCATTCAATGCACCCTCTTTAGCTCTGTTACCAACAAGACCAGATCCGTCTGTGGTTACAAGGTCACACTCACCAGCTTTGAATTTCTCCATAGCTTCTGGGAATGCTTCAACTGTAACAAGCTCAATTGCTGCTCCAGCTAATCTTGCACCTTCAGTAATGTTCTTCTCTGTTGTTGTACCAGCATTAGTACATACTCTTAGACCATCAATGTCTTTAAGAGTAGAAGAAGCAGAAAGACCATCAGAATTTCTACCCATTAATTGTTGTCCGTCATAATAGGTTGTTGGTCCAAAGTCGTTACCAAGTTCGGTATCACGGCTTTGAGTCCATGTTGTGTTTCTGACTAATAGGTCTACTTCACCAGCTGATAGGGCTGTGAATCTTTCAGCAGCTGTTAGTGCTGTAAATTCAACCTTGCTGTAATCACCGAAAATTGCTGCTGCAACTGCATAACAGTAGTCAGCGTCAATTCCTGTTACAGAACCGTCAGCTTGTGTCTCAGAGAAAGCAACTGCAGAACCTGAAACACCACACTTAAGGAATCCTCTTTCTTGAACTTGTTCAAGAGTTGATTCATGATCGTGTTCGTCCTCAACAGTAACTTCTTCTTCTGCTGCTTCAGTAGCACATGCAACTGCTACTAATGCAAAAACAAGCAGATATACGATTGATTTTTTATTCAATTTTTATCTCCTTTTAATTAAAAGTAGACAGCTTCGTTAAGAAGCCGACATGCTCTTAATTTAATATGGTTAATATTTTGAATCAATGAATTTAATGTGAAAAAATTAAAAAATTTGCATTTTTATTTAAATTCGCTAAGAAACCTCTACGGATTGTAAAAAAAGTGCATTATTATCTTATGTTGTATCTAAGGAGAAAAATTGTCCACTACCGTAGTTCTCGGAGCCCAGTGGGGTGATGAAGGTAAGGGTAAAGTAACAGATTTTTTTGCCTCAACAGCTGATTATGTAGTCCGTTTTCAAGGTGGAAACAACGCTGGACACACTATTGTTGTTGGAGAAAACAAAATTGCACTGTCGTTAACACCCTCTGGAGTTCTCTACCCTAACTGCACTCCAGTAATTGGATCAGGTTGTGTTGTAGATATTGGATTTTTAAAGCAAGAACTTGAAATGTTAAATGAAAAAAATATCAATACAGATAAGTTAGTCATTTCTGCAAATGCTCATGTAGTAATGCCATATCATAAACTACTCGATGAACTTATAGAAGAAAGTTTGGGGGAAAATAAAATTGGAACAACAAAAAAAGGTATTGGTCCATGTTATGCAGATAAAATTCAAAGAAAAGGAATTAGAATTCAAGACTTATTAGATGAAACAAATTTTGAAATAAAAGTTAGAAAAAATATAGAAGATGTAAATTTAACTCTTACAAAAATCTATGACCACTCTCCATTAGTAGTTGATGATATTCTTGATGAATTTAGCACTTACAAAGATATCGTTACTAATCATGTTGCAGATGCATCTTTACTAATAGCCAATGCAATAAAGAATAAAAAAACAATTTTATTTGAGGGAGCTCAGGGAACATTGTTAGACATTGACCATGGGACATATCCTTTTGTGACAAGTTCAAATACTTCTTCTGGCAATGCAGCTATTGGCTCGGGTGTAGGTCCTAAAAATATAGATAGAATAGTTGGTGTTACAAAAGCCTACATTTCGCGTGTTGGTAGTGGTCCTTTTTTAACAGAACAAAAAAACGAAATTGGAGATTTTCTTATTGAAAAAGGAGCAGAGTTTGGAGTAGTCACTGGGAGAAGAAGAAGGTGCGGATGGCTTGATTTAATCTCCCTTAAATACTCAGTAAGAGTTAACTCTTTAACAGAGCTTTTTATAACTAAACTTGATGTACTTTCAGGTCTTGAAGAATTAAAACTTTGTGTAGGTTACAAAGATAACGATGAAGTTATCACTGACTATCCATTTAATCAAAATGTTTTAAATACCGCTGAACCAGTTTATGAAACCTTCGATGGTTGGACAGATGATATTTCAACAGTTAAATCTTTTGAAGATTTACCAAATAATGCCCAAAGTTATATAAAAGCGATTGAAGCTTTTATAGAAGTGCCTATTACGTTTATCTCTGTTGGGCCAGAGAGAACAGAAAATATAATAATTTAAATGATTGATAGATACATAAATAATAAAATTAATGCAATTTGGAATGATCAAAACAAATTTGATACATGGAAGCTCATACAGGAGAAGTATGTTGAAACCCTTGAGCAGCTAAAAATAGCTAAAGGTGGTGTTGCAAAGAAAATTCAAGAAGCTGAAGTGTTAAAAGAAGAAGTTTATAAACAGGAAGAAATTACTAATCATGATTTAGCTTCATTTGTTGACATACTTCAAAATAAAGTTGGTGAGGGCTCTAATTGGGTTCACTATGGTCTCACTAGTTCGGATATTGTAGATACTGCAAATAGTTTACTTATAATACAATCTATAGAAGTAGCTCAAGAATTGATTCATGATTTGCTTAAAGAACTCAAATTAAAAGCAATAGATGAAAAGGATACCAAAATTATTGGCAGGACTCACGGGGTATATGCCGAAGAAACCTTTCTTGGTAATATTTTTGGAAACTGGTATCTAGAAATAAAAAGGTCTCTAGTTAGAGTTGAAAGAGCGAAAGATTCAATTGCCTTTGGAAAGCTAAGTGGCCCAGTTGGAAACCATACTGTTGTTACAGAGGAGATGGAAGAGCTAACGCTAGAAAAACTTGGACTCAAATCTGAAATATTTGCAAGTCAAATAGTAAATAGAGATAGGTATGCTGAAGTATTTACATCCCTGTCTATTCTTGCTTCAACCTATGAGAGAATCTCAACTAATTTAAGAAGTTATCAAAGATCAGAAATTTCTGAAATGTATGAACCATTTAAAGATGGACAAAAAGGATCATCTGCAATGCCACATAAAAAAAATCCTATAGGCAGTGAAAGAATTACTGGGCTTGCAAGAATTATGAGAGGATACACATTAAGTGGTTTAGAAAATATGGTGCTTTGGAATGAAAGAGATATTTCAAATTCTTCAGTAGAAAGAATTGCGCTACCAGATTGTTTTAATTTAATTTGCTTCATGACTTCAGAGCTAACATCGATTATTAGTGACCTGGTAATCAATTATGAACAAATTAAAGTTAATTTAAATAATGCAAAAAGTAAATCAATGAGTCAACAAATGTTATCTCATCTTGTAACTGAAGGCGTTAATAGAGAAGAGGCTTACAAGGTGATTCAGGAAGAATCATTTAAAAACTTAAGCCCGAATGAAATTAAGACCAACCTCGAAAAACATTTTAGTATTGAATTTCCTGATTTTGACACTCCTGATAGTCAAAACATCAGTAAAGAATCTTTTGAGGATAAATTAACTTAATTTGGAAAATTTTAAAAACAAATTCATAGAGATTAAAGATGAAATTAAAAATCTCAATCCTAACAATGAATCAATTACAGATTCAATAATTGCGCCGATATTTTTTGTTATAAGTGCTAATTTTTTAGAATTGAATCAAGCGATATACAGTACAGCAGCATTATTATCTGCATTTCTTTTTTACAGAGTATTCAAAAAACAAAATTTAAAATATGTATTTTATGGTTTTATCGGATCTTTAATTGCTTTATTTATTGCCAGAATACAAGGAAGTGCATCTGGATTTTTTCTGCCAGGAATTATTAGAGATGGCGCAATAGCTTTTGTAGGAGTTGTGTCAATCATATTAGGTAGGCCTTTTACAATATATAGTTCAAAAGCTTTTAGAAATTGGCCAAAAGAATGGTACTTACATAAAAAAGTAAAGCCAGCGTACACTTTGGTAGCTATTATCTGGACATTGTATCTTTTAATAAAGGCAGGTCTACAGATTTACTTTTACAACAACCCAGAAATTCTTATAGTAATAAAGCTTGCAACTTCTAATCAAAGCACTCTTATTTTGTTAGTTGTTACATATATTGTTGGTCAAAAAAGACTACAGAAATTAAATGGGCCAAGTGTGGAAGAATTCCTAAACAACACACCTGAGCCATGGACAAGTCAACAAAAAGGATTTTAAGGTTATTATTAAAATATGGATAATTTACTAAATTCAGATGCAACAACCGCCTTAATTCTATTAGGGATATTGATTGTTTCTTATGGAATTTTAAGATCTATTTTTTTTCCAGCTGTAAAAAAATTAGCAAATAGGACATCGACGTTTATTGATGATTTATTTCTTGATAAAAAATTTTTAAATAGGCTCTCCTATGTTGTAGTTTTTATCGTCTTCAATATATTGACCGCAACGCCAGAATTTAGTATTGACCTATTTAGCAATGTTATTGTTTCGAGGCTAATAGATGCTGCATTTGCACTATTAGTCGGATTGACGATTTTAGAAGTCTTAAGCGTTTTCAATAAAATTTCTGAAAAAATTGATGTTTTAAAAGATAGACCAATAAAAGGTTATATACAAATTTTAAAAATTATTATCTCTGCTTTTGTGGTGATTATTATTTTCGCAATCGTAACTGGACAGTCTGTAGCTTATTACATAAGTGGACTTGGCGCTCTTACAGCTGTTTTACTATTAGTTTTTCAAGATACAATTTTGTCATTTGTAGCTTCAGTTCAAATAGGTCAAAATGACATAATCAAAATTGGAGACTGGATTGAAGTTCCAGAATTTGGAGCAGATGGTGATGTAGTAGACATTGCTCTTCATACTGTAAAAGTTCAAAACTGGGACAAAACAATAACAACAATTCCGACATCAAAAATTGTAAACACTTCTGTTAAAAATTGGAGGGCAATGTCTGAGTATGGTGGAAGAAGAATTAAAAGATCTTTACTTATAGATATTTCAAGTATCAAATTTTTAACGGCCAAAGAAATTTCGGAATTAGAAAAATTAGCACCATTAAAGGATTACATATCTTTTAAAAATAACGAATTATCTGAATTTAATGCTTCTATTGAAAATCCGGATAACAATATTGAAACTAGAAAATTGACAAATATAGGTACGTATAGAGCTTATGTTGAAAGCTATTTGAAACAAAATTCAAACTTAAATACTGAAACTATGACATTCCTTGTTCGACAACTTCCATCCTCTCCGGAAGGTGTGCCATTAGAAATCTATACATTCACAAATACGACTGAGTGGGAGGCGTATGAAAAAATTCAGTCTGATATCTTTGATCACTTATTTGCTATTCTTCCAAAATTTGGCCTAAGAGTTTTTCAGAATGGACTGCTTGAAGCAGTAGCTGTTAAAAATTTACCCTTTAATCAGTTGGACGAATAAATTTTTTACTAAAAACAATAACCCCAAATATTATAAAAATATAATTTAAATAATTTCCATATCTGCTGTAAGGAGTTTCTTTCTGTTTTGCCTCAAGTTTTTCAGTAAGTACTCCTGTTTCAAATAATTTAGTTTTAGCAATCACTTTTCCGTTATGATCTATAAATGCTGATTTACCAGTTATAGCTGCATGTACAATCGGCCTCCCGTTTGAAATTGCGTTTGCCCTAGACATTAATATAAATTGATCTGACATACCGCTTTCTCCATAACTTGCTTGGTTAGTAAGTATTACAACTAATTCTGCACCATCCTGAACACTATTCCTGATATATCTTTGGAACGATCCTTCAAATGAGATAACAGTTGAAATTTTCGTATTGTTTACCATAAATATTTTTTGACCATCACCCCTAATCATGTCACGTGGAACTAGTGCTAACGGAGGAATCCAGTCTAAATATTTTCTAAATGGAATATACTCTCCAAAGGGCACCGGGTGCTGTTTTAAATATTGATCTATAATCTCACCATCTTTGTTTATAAAGACTCCATAATTTTCAAAATATTGATTTTGTATAGGTCTGTCTCCTCCTATTAAAAAATATGAATCTAGCCTCAAAGCTTCGGTAGCAATATCGTTTTGAACTCTACTATGTATTCCAGGATCATTGTTAAATCCTGTTGAGCTCTCAGGCCAAACTACAAGGTCAAAATTTCCGTCAAGAGATTGTGTTTGAGTTAAATGGCTATCGTATATTTTTTGTCTTTCATTACTACATCTATTTTTGGCACCAGGACATGGGCTGTTTCCTTGAATGATTGCGATGTTTAGTTCTGATGCTCCTAATTGAGCATCATCGTAATCAGTATTAATAATTACAAGACTGAAAACGTATATTGAAAAAACTACTAATGAAAATATCATATAATTTTTAAAATAATTTTTTTGTTTGTTTTTTGAAAAGACACCAAGTGCAATTATTAAAGAAAAGGATTGTAGTAAAAGAGAAGATCCCGTTGGTCCAAAGCCTTCAAAAGATAAACGAGCATCTAGCATGAACCAACTGTCTATAGGACCAGTTAATAAAACCGTTGAGGGAAAACCCCAAGGAAAACCGCCAAATGGAAAATATGCTCTAATCAAATCAAAAATTGCTATAGCTGACAACAATACATAGAAATTGTTATCAGATTTTGTATTTAGATAAGAAAACAGTTTTGCGAATATTCCATACATCAATCCCATTAAAATTGTTAATGGAATCCATGCTTCAAGTCCTATTGATTGAATTCCTAATAAAATTACACCATAGGTGACACTCCCAAATATAAACCCTGTTAAAAAAGATTTTTCATCCGATAACAACGAATAGTAAAAAAAATACAGTGCTGGAAAAATTAAGAACCAGAAGTCAAAAGGAGGAAAGCTTAAAAAATATAGTACCCCTGCTAAGGATGCTCGTATTAACATATCTTTTTATGTTAATAATTAGACCTCATGAAATAAACTAATTTATATTTCTTAATATCACATATAAACCAGAAAAAATAGAAAAATAAGTCACTGACGCAGACAGAAAACTCTGAGAAACTTTAGAAAAAATTAAGCTTGATAATCTAATTCCTAAAAAAACAAATGGAATATTGATCAATAATAAATAAATGTGATCAATGTAGATTCTTCCAGTAAAGGCAAGCAAAGACAAAGTGATTAGTATTCCAATTATAAAAACACTATTTAATGATGGTCTGAATTCGTCTGGATCGGCATCTCGATACAGAAGAGCAATTGGAGGGCCTCCTATTGCGGCAATCATTCCAAAAATTCCAGAAAATGTACCTGCAATGAAAGAATTGGTTTTGTTTCTTTTAATTACCCATCCAAAAAAAGAAGCTATTCCAGCTAAAAAAACTATTAAACCTACAGAAATAGAAAGATATTTTTCATTTAATATTGATAAAAACAACAAGCCGATTGGTCCCCCAACAAACCTGCCAGCAACTAAAGGTTTTACTGAACTTAAATCAACTTTATTTCTTTCTCTTATAAATACTCGAATTGCTAATGGTAAACCCAATAGTGATAAGAGTTGAGGAACTAACAGTGCTTCAATTTGTACAACTATAGGTGATGCTATAACAGCAAATCCAAATCCTAGTATTCCTTGAACTGATGATCCTATAAAGATTAATAGAGCAATAAAGATTAATTCAAAAAGGGTTAGGTCAAAAGGTAGACTCAATCAAGCGCTTCTTCTATGAGCTTAAGAATCTCACCGTCCTCAGTATGTCTACCTAGTTCTTTTTTTGAAAATAATAAATTGTCATCTAGATGGAACTCAAATACTCCTCCACCACTTGGAATTAAATTAATCGAAGTTACTTTGTTTCCGTAAATTTCTAAGATGTCTTCTATCGTACTAACTGCACGAGGGGTGTAGTTTCAGACTACACAAAACTCTAATTTTATTTCCATAATTTAATAGTATCATAACTTAGATTATAGAAGAATGTAAAAAATTAGTTGAAAACATAAAGTCATCAACAAACGTTAATTTAAATGATTTTAATGATTTAGAAAGTACAGTTTATGACGTTTCAGGAAGGGTTGCTTTTCTTGGAGATGTACACCCAGAAGAAAAGATTAGAGATTTTGGAAATGAAGCAGATTCTAAAATACAAAATTTTGCACTTGAACTATTTAATGATGATGATCTTTACAAAAAATATAATGAAATTGATATTTCAGATGCAGATAAAGAGAGTATTGAGTTTCACAAAGATTTAGGCATAGATTTTAAAAATGCTGGTCATGGTTTATCAGATGAAAGCAGAAATAGGTTAATAGAAATTGATAAAAGGCTTATAGAGCTTGGTATCGCTTTTTCAGAAAATATAGCAAAAGATAAAACAGAGCTTAAATTTTCAGAGGTTGAATTAAGCGGTTTAAGCAAAAATGAACTTAACAACTTAAAAAAAGATGAAGAAAAATTTATTATTACAATGGCATATCCTGATGTAAATGCAATATCTGAGAACTGTAATGTCAGGAACACAAGAGAAATAGTTTGGAAAGCTTTTAATAATCGGGCTGTAGAAGATAATATTCCAATCCTTAAAGAAGCTGTTTTGCTAAGAAATGAAAAATCTAAATTGTTTGGATTTGAAACATGGGCTGAATATAGATTGCAAAACAGAATGGCAAAAAATCCAAAAAATGTTGATGCTATGTATAAAGATTTAATTCCTAAGTTGCAAAAAGCTGCTGAGAAAGAAAAAAAAGACCTTGTAATAGATGATATTGAAATTAATGATATCTCACCATGGGATATTCGATACTTTATTTCATCAAAAAGAAGCAAAACTAGCAATATAGAAAATAGTGAACTAAAAAAATATTTTTTTATTCATGATGTAAAAAATGAAATGTTCAAAGTTTGTGAAGAAGTTTTTGATTTAGAAATTAAGTCAGAATCAAATGAAACTGCGTGGCATGAAGATGTTGAACTTTGGTCTTTATGGGAAAAAAATGGTGAACAACTAGCTTACTTTTATTTAGACCTCTATCCAAGAGAAGGAAAGTTTACCCATGCAGCAGTATTTGATATTTCTTCTGGTGGTTCCGAAAGGCAAGAGCTACCAGTATGTTCAATGGTCGCAAATTTTCCAAATCCTAATACAGGAGATGGACTAATGACTTTTGATGAAGTTGAAACGTTGTTTCATGAATTTGGTCATGTCTTACATAATGGAATTGGTAAATCAAAATATACAAGGTTTGTGGGTGCAAATTGTGAGTGGGATTTTGTGGAAGCTCCTAGTCAGATTATGGAGCACTGGGTTTGGAAAGTAGAGTGCTTAAAAAGGATTTCAAAACATATTGAAACTTCAGAACCATTGTCTGAACAACTATGTAAAAAGCTAAACGAATCAAAAAACATTGGAGTTAGTTTGTTGGCATTAAGGCAAGTATCTTTTGGACTTGCTGATCAACATATGCATGGTGAGAATTTCAATGATGACCTTTTACAAATCGAACAAGCTTCTCAGTTAGTAACTAATATCACCTACCCCAAAGATACAAATCATTTGGCAGCATTTGGTCATTTACTTGGTGGATATGATGCTGCTTACTATGGATACTTATGGGCAGAAATTATTGGTGATGACTTGTTCAGCAGATTTGAAAATGAAGGAGTGCTTTCAAATTCAGTAGGTGTTGATTACAAAAATAAGATTCTCAAGCCTGGAGGTACTATTCCTGCAGAAAATATGGTGCAAAGCTTCCTAGGTAGAAAGTGGGATGATGAAGCTTTTTTATTTCAAAAGAACTTGCTTATTTAAAATTGTATTCTAAAATATTTATGTTAAGCTTGTGAATATATTCACAAAGTATATAAAGGAATAAAATGACAGACGGATTAAAAGCGAGTCAAATAAAGGGCGGAATTAGGCCATCAAAGAGTTTTGACCAGGGCAGAGTGTGCAAAGATGAATCTTGTAGTACTCAATTAAGTATTTATAACAAGAGAGATCACTGCTTCAATCATGCTCCTGTGAAATATCCTAGAGTTAGAGGCAGAATTCTACAAGAAACTGCTTAAGTTTTAAAGACCCCCCTAACGAAATCTCCCCCAAGAGATTTCTTATAAGCCCCTAAGAAATTAGGGGCTTATTTATAGCCCGCCGAGTATTAATATTGATAATTATGAATGTTGTATTTACAGTTCCTGAAATCAGTTGTGGTCATTGTAAGGATACGATTGAATCTACATTAAATAATGTTGAATCAATAGAAAGCGTTTCAGTTGATATTGAGAAAAAATCAGTTGAAGTTATCTCATCTTCTGATTTAGACATGATGAATGTTTCTCAACTGTTAGATGAACAAGGCTACACAGTTGTCCAGTCAGAATAATACTTTAAATTTAGACATCGAAGGCATGACATGTGCTGCATGTGCTGCACGGATAGAACGAGTAATTTCAAAACAAGAAGATGTCTTAGACGTATCTGTAAGCTTTCCTTTAAAGTCTGCAATTGTTGACATTAAAAATAATGACGAATTTGATGTTGATAATTTAATTAAAAAAGTAAACACTATTGGCTATAAGGCAAAAGAAGCAGACAGCCTTAGTTCAGGAAGTAAAGTTAGATTTAAATTTTTAATACCTTTATTTTCATTGTTTCTTACTTACATTCTCAGATTTACATTTGAGGCTGGGCTAGATATCTTATCTTATGCAATAGGCTCTTTTGTTATCTTGATACTTGGTAGAAATTTTCATATTTCTGCTTTTAAAAAAATTAAATTTCTTGATTTTAATATGGATACTCTAATTTCAATCGGTAGCTTGAGTGCGCTTATTATTTCATTGTTACCAAGCACTGTTCTTAGCTCTGATTTATCAATCACAAATAATAAAATGTTCCTAGATACCGGAGCTTTCATAGTTTCATTTATCTTAATTGGTAAAGCAATAGAAGATAAGGTTATAGAGGAATCCGTAAATGAATCTGAATCAATAAAAAGCAGAATGCCTAAAACTTTAATTGTGGAAAGAGGTGGGGAGCATCTTGAAGTACCTATTAAAGAGGTTACAATTGGTGATTTATTTAAAGTAAGTCCTGGAGAGATTATTCCTGTTGATGGTGTTGTTTTAGAAGGTTCGACAACTGTTGATGAAAGTTTATTAACTGGAGAGTCAATTCCTCTAGTTAAAAATCCTGGGGACTTAGTTGTAGGTGGAAGTATAAATTTAGATGGTGCATTAAAGGTCTCTGTCCAAGAGTCTTATCAAAAATCTACCTACAACATAATTGAAGAATTAATTAGAACGGCTCAAGCAACTAAACCAGAGATTCAAAAATCATTGGACAAAGTAACTCAATACTTCGTTCCAATTGTTCTTTTTATTAGTCTTCTAACTTTCTTGTTTAGACTCTTTATAAGCGATTTCACATTATTAGATGCCTTAAAAAATTCAATAGCAGTTTTGGTGATTGCATGTCCTTGTGCATTAGGCTTAGCAACTCCAATAGTTTTGTTTAAGACTGCAACTCTCAGTAAAAAACAGGGATACTTATTCAAAAATTTTGATATTTTGCAAAAATTTGGTGATATAAATACTCTTATTTTTGATAAAACAGGTACCCTTTCTTCTGGTATTTTTAAAATATCAAAGATCGACAATAATACATCTCTAACGGAAAATACAATTTTACAAATTATTGCAAGTCTTGAAAGCTATTCTCAGCATCCGATTGCAAGAAGTATTGTTTATGAAGCAGAATTACGAGATTTGAAATTGCTTAAAGCTGATAATGTCAAGGAAGTTCCTGGCTTAGGGATACAAGGTATAGTTGATGAGAAAAAAGTTTTAATTGAAAAAAATGAAGACTCTAACGAGTCTTCAATCATTGTTAAAATTGACGAACAAAAAATTGACCTCTACTTAGAAGAAGAGGTATCCGTATCGTCAAATTTCTTAAATATACTGAAAGATGAAAAAGAAATAATTATTCTCTCTGGAGATAAAGAAGTAAATGTTGAAAAGTTTGCTAAAAGTATTGGGGTGGACAAATATCATTCAAATAAATCTCCAGAAGAAAAGTTAGACTTTATTAAAAATAAACAACTAGAAGAAAAAATTATTTATGTTGGAGATGGAGTAAATGATTCCCCTTCAATAAAACAAGCGGATATTGGTATAACTACCTCTAGTAGTAGTCAAATAGCACAAGTAGCTGGTGATATTTTAATTCACAAGGGCGGTTTAGATACAATTTCTGAAATTTTTAAATTATCAAAAAAATCTAAAAGTAGAATTTATCAAAATCTATTCCTTGCTTTTGTTTACAACACCTCAATGATTCCATTGGCTGTGTCTGGGGTAATTACTCCAAATTTAGCAGCTTTGGCCATGGCACTATCAAGCATTTCAGTAGTTTTGAATTCATCAAGAAAACTATAAAAATTTATATTAAATAAATCTATTAAAACATTAATCTTTCATTATGGAAGATGTAGTTTGGTATAGAAAGCCACTTTTATCAGAACCTGTAGCAATACTTGCCTTTGAAGGGTGGAGTGATGCAGGCAATACAGCTACTGGCTGTGTTGAGAATTTAAGCTGCACATATGACGTAGATCCTTTTGCTGAGCTAGATTCTGATTCTTACTATAACTATCAAATGAGAAGGCCGATTGTTGAGGTTAAAGACTTTGGTGAAAGAAACTTTCATTGGCCTCAAACTTCTTTCTATTCAATTGAGGATTACAAACTCAAAAGTGATCTAATTTTGGTATTCGGAGAAGAGCCATCAATGAGATGGAAAGAATATTCAAAAAATATAACAGAAACCCTTTTAGAGCTAGGTGTCAAAAAAGCTGTTACCTTAGGAGCTTTTTTTGGACAAGTAGCACATACTCTTCCTGTTCCAATTTTCGGCGTTAGTGGAGATCCTACATTTCACTCTCGCTTTAATGTTCTCAATCCTAATTACTCAGGACCAACAGGCATAACAAGTGTTGTTGGACAATCTTTAAGAGATAATGGAATTGAGACTTCTGGTCTTTGGGCTGCTGTTCCGCATTACTTAAGTAGTGGTGGATATCCTAAAGGAATGAGCGCACTTTTAAACAAAACTTCTGAGATATTAAAAATTGATATTGATGACTCTGGCATACAAAGTGAAGGTCAGCAGTTTGAACTGAAAATAAGTAAAGCTATGGAGAACTCTCAAGACCTAGCTGACTATGTTTCTAAGCTTGAGGAAGCCGAAGTTAGTATTGAAGACAACTTCTCTGAAGACAATTTAGTCCAGCAGATTGAAGACTTTTTAAATGAAGAGAGAGAACTCTAGCTAGACGCTTTTCTTCTTATGTCTATTTGATTTACGACGTTTACGATATTTATGTTTTGACATTTTCTTACGTCTTTTTTTGATCAAAGATCCCATAAATTAAATTTTTTTCCTTTTTTCCTAACTGCGAAATTCTAACTGATTTTCACCATTAACTGAAAATCTTTTCAAAGTTTTTTAATTTTGCTTAATTTTATTGCATTATTTATTGCCATTAAGCCATCATTATCATTTGGAGACCTTCTTAGCGCCCATAGGCCCCAAGTAATCATAGAGAGCATTTCAAAGTACTCAAATTTTTCAATATCTTCGTCAGACTCTATCCCTATTTCTATTAATGAACTTTTTTTAAATTCGTCGTTATGATCAAATTCATTTTGCCAAAATAAGTCTGCATAATCAAAGTAGCTATCTCCCATAGATGAGTATTCCCAATCAATAAGAATTGTTTTATTTTCATAGATTACGAAATTTGCATGGTAAAGATCTTGGTGACACGGTACATTTTTGATTCCAATTTCGTTTATCTTTTTTATAACATTTGAAGCAACTTCAATAGCTTCTTTTTCTACTGAGTGAGAAGCATCTGCAATATTATGAAAAACTTTTAGAGGTGAAAAATTTTCTTCAAGTACCAAATCTGAATTGTGCAATTCATTTAATATATAAAATGCATTCATCCGCATTTCTTTATTGTTAAAATCTTGTTGCTTGTACGTATATATATCGAAATATTCTGAAATTTTAATTCCAGTAATTTCATCAAAAAGTATAAACGGAAGTGTTAATCCAGCCTCATAAGCTCTAATAGAATTAAGTTTTTCAGATTTTCTATTTATAACGTCTGGATTTTTTCCGGGAATTCTCAAGACAAACTTTTTATTATCTACGCCTACAACAACTGTATTATTTGTTATTCCATCTAACGGTGAGATGGTGTATTTTTTTTCATCTTTAATATTAGAAATTTCATAATCTAAAAATATTTTTACTACTTCACTAGATTCGATCATATTCATTATCATAATATAAGTTATGAATGATCCATTTGCACTAGATTTAACAATAATTCTTCTTCTTCTTGGTGTTGGAGCAGCAATGGTAGCTGGAAATATTGCGGCGTTGCTCAAATCAAACAAAGAGGGTACTGAAATTTTCTTTACACGAACAATTTTTTTAACAATTGTTGGTCTTGTAATTACTATCTGGTCAATTGCTTCATTAATAAACAGATAAAAATACTAAAAATAGGTTATGATATTCAAAGAACTAAAGGTTTAAATGTTATCAGACAAAGACATAAAAATATCATTAGAGAATAAAGAGATAGAGATCTCTCCTTTAGACGAAGCTTACATTCAGCCTTCAAGTGTAGATCTAAGAGTTGGAAATGAATTTAGAGTATTTGAAAATCATAAATACTCTCATATAGATCCAAAAGCAGAGCAAGAAGATTTAACTACTCTGGTTACTGCAACAATTGATGAACCGTTTGTTCTCCATCCAGGGGAATTTGTTCTTGGAACTACATTTGAAAAAGTGACTTTATCAAATAAAGTAGTTGCAAGGCTAGAAGGAAAAAGTTCTCTAGGTAGAATTGGGCTATTAATTCACTCAACAGCAGGATTCGTAGACCCTGGTTTTTCAGGTTATCTAACACTTGAGCTTTCAAATGTAGCAAATTTACCAATCAAAATTTACCCTGAAATGAAAATAGGTCAGATATCTTTCTATTACTTAAATTCTCCTTCTGAATCCGAATATGGTTCAGGAGTATACGGAAGCAAATATCAGGGACAAGAGGGGCCTACTCCAAGCCGTAGCCATAACGATTTTAAAAATAAATGATTCCAGGTATTGGTACCCTAATAAATTCTTTTGCAGTAATGGGTGTAGGCCTATTAAGTAGATTTTTTATTAAAAAGGAAATTAAAAACTTTGAAAATAACTTACTGCCTCTTGGTTTGTTGGTATTAACTTTGGGAATTAGAGAATCGCTAAAAAGTCCAGAATTTTTAGTTACACTTTTTGCTGTTTTAATTGGCGCAATTATTGGTACATATTTAAAAATTGAAGAAAGAATTAAAAGCTTTGGAGAATATCTTCATAAAAAATTTGAAAAAGGAGAAGGAGAAAAAAATAAGTTTATTGAAAGTTACTTAACTGCTTCATTAATAGTGGTTACTGGTCCACTGGCAATTGTGGGTCCATTCTTAGATGTAGTTGAGGGAAACATTGAGCTTTTGTTAATCAAAACTGCACTTGATTGCTTCTTGGTTTTGTTTTTAACTTCGAGTGGTGGTAAAGGAGCAGGCTATTCGGGGATTTCCATCTTGATATACCAAGGCTTCTTTACTTTATGCGCTTTAGCTATTGGTGGATCGATCGACCAGGCTATGTCTGATTCTATAGCCGGGATTGGTGGTGTATTGTTGGTAGGAGTTGGAATTAATTTACTTGGAATCAAACAAATTCCTGTTGGAAATTATATCTTGAGTTTGTTTATTCCATTTTTTCTAGCATTTTAAATGTTCTAGTTGCTCCCTTAACTCCCTCAAATTGATCAATTAGCTTTTGAGATTCTTCCTCAAACGTGCCTTTTACAAAATAATGTTGCCTTATTGAAAAACAGCGATTTTTGAAATCTATAGCTATAGGCACAAGAGGTATGTTTAGGCCTTTTGCTAGATAGTAAAAACCACTTCTAAACTCAGATACTGGCTCTGTACCCGCTTCAGGTGCAATAACTAAAATATAGTTATCTATCTTTTTAAACTCTTCGACTGCTCCATAAATTAATCCTTTTGAATTAACTCTATATACAGGAATTCCGCCCAGTTTTAATAAAAGATATTTCTGTAACCACCAAAATGGCCACGGTATACCGAGCTTGTCTAAATTTTTTGAGATAGTAAACAAGCTAGGTAATCGTGTAAATATCCATGCAGCACCAAAAAAATTAATTTTTAAATCTAAAGACCATACTGCTAAAAGAGCATACCAAGCATCTCTCATTGCTGTATGAGGTAAACCAATAAGAATCATTTTGCTTAAATCTGGAATTTCGCCCTTAATCTCCCATCTAAATAGTTTCATTAAAAGCCTTCCAAAGGGGCCAAGAATTCTTCTTTTTTTAGTTGCTAGGTTTTTATAATTTGCTTCGCTCATAACTCTGAAACATATTTTGCTATTTGGACTGCATTAAGTGCTGCACCTTTAAGTAAGTTATCTGAAACAACCCAGAAGTTGAGTATTTTTTTTGATGAAAGACCCTCTCTCATTCTTGATACCAAAACATTATCTCTTCCCTCAGCATCAAGTGGAGTAGGTAATGGATCATCCCAATATTCAATACCATCAAAATTGTTGATTGCATCAATTGCAGACTCTCTTGAAACTTCATTTTCAAAAACTGCTGAACAGAATGTTCCATGTCCTGTTTTTACTCCAACCCTAGCGTTTGAAGGCTCTACAATTAAGTCGTCTATAGAAAGTATCTTTCTTGATTCATTTACAAACTTCATTTCTTCGTCAGAGTATCCGTTCTCTAATAAATTTCCAGCAACTGGAATAACATTTTTTGCAATTGGTCTTGGATAAAAACCATCTGCATAATCTTCTTTCAAATCATCTCCCATTTCAATTTCTCTACTAAGAGAGTCCACCGCTTGGGTTCCTGATCCGGATACTGCTTGATATGCAACTGGCGTAATTGATTTAAGGTTAAATTTATCATGGAGAGGCTTTAAAGCCATAACTAAACCCATAGTTGTACAGTTAGGATTAGCAATTAATTTTGTGTTGCTATTTATAGTCTCTTCATTAATTCCATAAACTACTAACGGGACTTCATCATCATGTCTAAAAGCTGATGAGTTATCAATGACATAAGCTCCATGTTCTATAAACTTCTTAGCAAATTCTTTCGATCTATCACCTCCAGCTGAAAAAAGGGCAATATCAAATTCAGATATATTTTCATCAATTAATTCTTGAACAATTAACTTATTTTTATTTATTACTAATTCAGTGCCTTTTGATTTACTTGATGCAAAAAAAGTGTAGGAAGTATCTTTCGGAAAATACTCTTCTGATAGATTTATAATTTTACGACCAACTAATCCCGTTGCCCCAATAATGGCTATTTTCATTAGTTTGTTATGAATTCTTCATGTAAGACATTAAGAGCCTTCTCAATATCATTACTACTGATAACACAGGATACTCTAATAGGAGAAGTGGATATCATTGATATATTAATCTTATTATCTCCCAAAGTTTTAAACATTTTTGAGGCAACTCCCGATTCTGATTTCATTCCTGCTCCTATTATGGAAATTCGAGCAATATTTTCGTCTACGTCATAACCTTTTGCATCGAGTTGTTTTGAAATATTTTTTAAAGTATCTTCTACATCTTTTTGTTGTTCGGAGGGAGCAGTAAATGAAATATCAGTAATTGATTCTTTAGAAACGTTCTGAACAATCATATCAACATTTGTTCCAATCTCTGAAAGAGACCCAAAAACTGTACCAGCAATACCCGGCTGATCAGGAACACCAAAAAGTGTGAACTTAACTTCTTTATCATTGTGGGTTACCCCACTTACAATTGCCTCTTCCATTGTTTTTTCTTTCACTACGGTACCTTTGTTGTTTGTAAAAGTTGATTTTACAATTATTGGCACATTATACCTTCTACCAAATTCTACAGACCTAGCCATTAATACGCCTGCTCCTGAAGAAGACATTTCAAGCATCTCGTCGTAAGTAATCTCATCAATTAACTTTGCTGACTCAATAATTCTCGGATCTGCAGTAAATATTCCCTCCACATCAGTAAATATTTCACACTTTTCAGCACCTAGAGCAGCTGCTAAAGCAACCGCAGTGGCATCAGATCCTCCTCTGCCTAAGGTAGTTATTTCTCTCGTGTCACGATTAAAGCCTTGGAATCCTGCAACAATAACAATGTCTCCTCTTTCAATGCCTTCTCTAACTCTTTCACCTGAGATTTCTTCAATTTCTGCTTTGCCGTGTCTAGATGTAGTAATTATTCCAGCTTGAGAACCTGTAAGAGAAAATGAACTATGACCCAAACTGTTTAAATGCATTGAAAGTAGTGACATGGTTATTCTCTCGCCAGCAGATAACAACATATCCATCTCACGTGGAGTAGGTTTCTCGGAAAGCTCATTGGCTAAATCAATTAATTCATCTGTGCTGGAACCCATTGCTGAAGGCACAACTACAACTTCATAACCTTCTTTCTTACGGTCAATTATTCTTTCCGCAACTATTTTTAACGAGCTTGTGTTAGCTACGCTAGTTCCACCAAATTTTTGTACGATTAATTTCATTGGAAACATTCTAATTAATTTATTAAAGAATTAAAGACCCTAGTACTCTAGTTTTTATGAGTATAGATTTGCACATTCACTCAGTTAATTCTGATGGAACCTCCTCAGTAGAGGAAATTGTCAATCTTTCTAAGGAATTACAGTTAGAAGCAATATCAATAACAGATCATGAATATTTAACTGAGGTGCCTTCCGACAATGACATAAAAATAATTAAAGGAATTGAAGTTGGTGCAGATTGGAAGGAATTAAAGTCAAAAAATCCATTTGCTGGTATTCATCTCTTAGTCTATTTTTTAGACAGAAACACAAGCTTAAACGCAAGACTTGAAGAGATTAGAAACAAGAAAAAAGAGAGAAATTACATAATTCTTGAAACCTTGAAGAAATCAGGCATAGATATTGAAAAATCTGAGCTAGATCTCGTAAAGACTAAGGTGCCTGGTAGACCACACATTGCACAAATAATGGTTGAGAAACAATATGTGAGTAATGTAAGTGAAGCCTTTACAAAATTTTTAAGAAATGGAATTATCCCCAATATAGATACTCATCAACTTGATATTGAAGAAATAATTCAATTATCAAAAGAATCAAAATCATTAATTTTTTTAGCACACCCTCATACGCTTATGAGTAGCGAATCATACAAAAAAAATCAAAATTGGATTACTTCAGAATTTTTTGATTATCTAAAACAAATGAAAATAATGGGATTAAGTGGTCTAGAAGTTTACTACCCAGGTTATAACAGTTCTGTAAAGGCTCGACTTATTGAAATTTGTGAAAGTTTAGATCTATTAATTTCTGGTGGGAGTGATTTTCATGGCGAAAATAAGCCAAGTAATCTACTCGGAATAGGTTATGAAAATAATCCAATAAAAGTTCCCTTAAATTTATTATCTAGAATGGAAGAAGCATATGCAAAACTATAAAAAATTGATGGGTTCTATATCTATAGTTACAGCTTCGTATGCTGCTAGTAGACTTTTAGGATTTTTTAGAGAGATTCTTCTAGCTAAATGGACTGGTGTTTCAGGTGCGACAGACACACTTGATTTAGCATTTATAATTCCTGATTTTTTGTTTTATCTTTCAGCTGGAGGTTACCTTGCCATAACTCTGATTCCCTTGATGAGTAGTAAGTCAGAAGAAGAATTAAATAACTATTTCTTGTCACTTTTATATGGGTTGTCTTTGGTGTTTATTTTGTTTTCAGCCATAGTTTTCTTGTTTAGATACCAATTGTCAGAGGTTCTAAATGTTGAGTCACCTGCATTTTTTATTGAGGTATTTACCCCAATTATATTCAGTCAAATATTCTTTTTTATAGGCGCAATTCTTATGTCTTATCAGTATTTAAAGGAAAACTTCTTATATGCATCACTTGCACCACTGGTTTACAACAGTACGATTATATTTTTTGGTTGGATCAACTCTAGCTCTCCAGAAAGTACGGTTAAAGGTTTCGCTATAGGGACTTTAGTCGGTTCAATAATTGGCCATTTAATAATTCAGGTTATTGGTGCATCAAGGTCGGGTCTTAAATACAGTTTTGTTCCTCCTAGACTGAGATATTTGAAAGAGTATCTATTTATCTCTTTACCCCTTGTTGTTGGACAATCAATTGCTGTAATAGATGAACAGCTTTTCAGAATTTTTGGGTCAATGCTTACTGTTGGTAGTGTTGCAACTTTTAGATACGCACGCAGAATTGCCATACTTCCAGTTGGTATAATTGCTCAAGCAATTGGTGTTGCAAGTTATCCATTGCTTGCAAGATTATTCAAAGCAGACGAAATAGAAGAATTAGTACTTCTAGTTAGAAAACAGCTTTCTTATCTGTTTTTATTCAATGGTGCCGTTATGGTTTTCTGTCTTGCTAATGCTGAATCTATAATTTCTATAATTTACGAACGTGGAGCTTTTAATTCAACAAACACATTAACTGTGGCCAGTATATTTTCAATTGTTGTTTTTGCTATATTGCCTTGGTCTATGAATCAAGTTCTTACAAGATCATATTATGTTCAAAAAATATTCTGGTTTCCTGTAATAAGCGGAACTGTTGTTTCTGTATTAACTACGATTCTTTTGCTTGTTATAGACAATAGAGATGCACAGACTTATGCTCTACTAATAACATTGTCTTTATTTGTTTATTCAATATATTTACTGATTAATTTAAAAGTAAAAAATATAAAAATACTTAACCTATCTCTAGTTAAAGATGTTATTAAATCATGTGCAATTTTGGCACTATCATTCTTTCTTTCCGAATTGTTAGTTTTTGAAAGTACATTCATACAACTTTCAACAAGCTTTGTAAGTATTGTAGGTTTGACTTTTACTTTTCTTGTATTGCTAAAATTTGAATATATTAATATAACGAAAAGAAACTAATGCAAAAATTTCCATTAAAAAAAGGTCTATCCAGTGCACAAGAATTGCACGAGGAAATAAACAATTATATAGATGTGTTAATGGGGCACATTAACCCCCCTATTGCAGATGGGGTTGATACACTTTTTGAAGTTAGCAGTACATATCTGGCGAGAGCTAAAGAAATAGAGATAAAATTACTTGAAAGAGAAAGAAACACAAAAGTTGAGCCTGGAGACGAACTAAAAAAATTCAGAACTGGAGAGTTAAGAAGTTTTATAGAGTTGTGTAAAAGTGCTCAAAATCAAGGATCTCGAAGAATAACAGTCGCTTTAAGCGAATTGAATCTTAAAGAAAATTAGTCAATATTTTCGATATCAAAAACTTCACTGATATTTTCTTGAACATTGTTTTCTGTACTAGAGTTTTCCGATAAGCCTTTTGCTGCCTTTACTTGTATAGAAACTTTTAGTCCCATTATTTTTGCAATTTCTGATTCAATAAATTCCAAAATATCTTGCGATTTTTTTAACTCAGTAATTAAATACTCATTTTCATCATCAACATAAAGAGTCAGGTTTTCCTTGTCTTCTATCTGGGGGCTTACCAAAGTAATATAGGAATATTTTCTAGGTGTAAGTGTGTTCTTTCCTTCTTGAAGTATCTTTGGCCAATATACATCAAAATTTTCTAGATCTTTTTTTGGGGCTTTAATTGTGCTTTTAGTTTTTTTTTCAGTATTTTGTTTTGGTTTAGGCGTTTGTTTTGAAGAAGGGATTTCTTTAACAACATCTTCTTGAATGTTCTGTTCACCTTCTAAAAGGTCGACTCGTCTTGAAATTGATTTTATATCAGATGCCAGTTGGGGTTTAATTAATTTTATAAGGAATAATTCCAACTTTAGTTCTTGAGAAGGTGCATTGACAATTGTTTGGTTAAGTTCATCTAATAAATCTAAGACTCTTGATAGCTGCTTGGCGGTTATAAATTCATTCGAATGTTTTACTAATGTGTTTTCACTTTCGCTAATAGCTAAAAAAGTATCATCATCAGGCAGATATTTAAAGTAAAAAATATTCCTAAATAACTCAGTAATAGAATTTAAGATGTCTAAAGGCTGAAGACCTTTGCTGTAGTTAGCTTTAAGAATGTTTAGAATCTTGGATGTATCTTGTGTATTGATAGACTCAATAATTTGTTGCAAATCAGCGATAGAAACTTTTCCAAGAATACTGTACAAGTCATCGATAGTTGCTTTATTACCAAATGTATTATGGGTTTGTTCAAAAAGATTTATTGCATCACGCAATGAACCATCGCTTTGGTTAGCAATATAGCTTAAGACATCGTCATTGATTTTTATTTTTTCATTTTTACCAATCTCATTAAGTGTGCTTATAATTTCATCATTCCCAATTCTTTTAAAAGCTATGTGAGTTGTTCTGCTTTTAATAGTTTCTAATACTCTTTCAGGTTCTGTGGTTGCAAGTATGAATATCACGTGCTCTGGTGGTTCCTCTAAAGTTTTTAAAAATGCATTTGAAGCTGCGTTAGATAACATATGTACCTCATCTAAAATAAATACTCTCTTTTTGCCTGGGCTACTTGCTATAAAGTTGATACTGTCGTTTAATTCTCTAATGTCATCAACTTTATTGTGGGAAGCTGCATCTATTTCAGTTATATCAAAGACCGGATCACAACCCAAAGTAGTAGCAATTATTCTTGCCAGTGAGGTTTTGCCAACACCCCTTGGTCCAGAAAATAAATATGCATGACTTAAATTATTATTCTTTACTTGCTTTTCAATTAACGCAACAGCATCAGGTTGTCCGACTAGCTTTTTTAAGCTATCAGGTCTGTATTTTCTATATAAGGCTTCTTGCATATCTATAAATGGTAATATCTTTACTTTCTATAATGCACTATACAATTAAACTAAGTCAAATGAGAATAGGAGTTGACTTAGATGGGGTTGTTGCAAATTTTACCAAAGGCTGGACAGAGCAGTACAAAATAGAATTTGGCAAAGAAATACCTGAATCAGACATTACTAATTGGGGATTATCTAAACCTTTGACGCATTTCAATACAGAACTAGATTTCTGGAATTGGGCAAAAGACATTAATGGAAGCTCAATCTTTAGAAACTTGGAAACCTATGAAAATTCTGTGAAAGTTTTGACAGAGCTTTCCAAAGAAGGGCATGAAGTTGTTATTTTATCTTCGAAACCATGGTGGTCAATACACGATACCTTAATGTGGTTAGGTGAAAACAAAATTCCTTCAAGAGAAATACATTTTATTGAAGATAAGTGGAAAGTTGAGTGTGATGCTTATATAGATGATGCACCACACCAAATAGAAAATTATGTAAGAGAGGTTCCTGAAAAATTAATTTTAAGATTTGTAAGAGAATACAACAGGCCTGTAAAAGGTGCTGTAGATATAAACAACTGGATGGAATTAACTTCTTTACTTGAAGAGCACAACTTGTAAAGTAATTGTATGAACGATTCTTTTATCTTAAGAGATAGAAAATGGAGAGAACAAAATGAACGCGTAACATTATCAAGTTACGCCACCTTCTCTGGAGATTCACTCGGAAGAAATCAAGAAGAACCTCAAGATACTTTTAGAACTTGCTTTGAAAGAGATCGAGATAGAATCATTCACTCAAAAACTTTTCGTAGATTAAAACACAAAACACAGGTATTTATCAATCCGGATGGAGATCATTTTATTACAAGAATGACACACACACTGAATGTTACTCAAATTGGAAGATCTATTGCGAAAACACTGGGTTTTAATCCAGACCTTACTGAAGCAATATGTTTAGGACACGATGTAGGACACTCTCCTTTTGGCCATACAGGTGAAGAAGTCTTAAATGAAATACTTGACGGAGGCTGGAGCCATTCGGAAAATTCTGTAAAAATGCTTTCTATTATTGAGCCTCTGAATCTAACTAAAGAAACAATAGATGGTATTAAGAAACATCCGTGGAGATACGAGGAACCTCCGTTTGCGCCTGAAGGTATGATATGTAGGTTTTCTGATAGAATTGCCTATTTATCTCATGATGTAGAAGACGCAATTAGGGCTGGTGTTTTGACTGAGAAAGACATACCAAGAAAAATAATTTCTTCACTGGGTCCTCCAGGAAAAGCTTGGATAAATTCATTGATTTCTGGGGTGTTCAAAGGTTCCAATGGTGGAGATCTAGGAATGGACCAAGAGATATTAGACATAATGAATGAATTAAGAGAGTTCATGTTTGAAAATGTATATCTAAGAAAAGAATCAATGCAACAAAGATCAGATGCAAAAAAAATTGTAGAAGTTCTGGTTGAGTATTTTAAAAATAATCCCGATAAGCTCCCTAGTTCTTATTCACAAGAACAATCAGAGATTCAGAATTCTGTTGATTATGTTGCAGGAATGACTGATAGGTTTGCTATTTCAACCTATAATTCTATTCATTAAATTTAGGATCTCTTTTTTCAAGAAATGCCATCACGCCCTCTCTGAGGTCTTCTGAAACTAAAAATGAAGTACTCCAGAGTTTTGCGTATTCAAGTCCTTGGTCAACTGTTAAATTTGAGCTTTTTTCTAATGCTTCTTTGGTTGCCTGAACAATTCTTTTAGAGTTAGATGAAATTTCATTTGCAAGCTTCTCTCCTGCTTCAAATAAATCATCTGAGTTTTCATATACCTTGCTGACAAATCTAATTTTTTCTGCGTGTTCACCGTCAAAAATTCGACCTGTAAGTGCAAGTTCATTCATATCTCCACTTGATACAATTTTTGGCATTCTCTGAATAACTCCTACATCTGCGACTAAGCCTAGTTTTGTTTCACCAATGGAGAATTTTGCATCTTTGGTGGCTAGTCTAATGTCGCATGCAGAAACTAAGCTAGTAGCGCCGCCTATACAAAACCCATGAGCAAGTGCAATCGTTGGTATTTTAGATTTAGCTATAGTTGTAAATGCACCTTGCATCCTTTCGACAAGGTCCATCAATTCACGCCTGTCCTGAGGTGTCGAAGATAAATTCTCATTAAGGCTCATATCAGACATAAACATTGTTATGTCTATTCCAGCGGAAAAGCTATCTCCTTTACCAGATATAACAATACAACTAGCTTCATCTTTGTCATTTATTTCTTCAATAATTTTTGGTAGCCCAAACCAAACATCAGAATCAAGGGCATTTTTTTTATCTGGTCTGTTTATCCAAATATACGCAACATTACCTTTAATTTCTTTAATTAATTTATCATCCATTTAATTAATTTTAGTATGATTGTGTGATGGATGTATTCGAAGCTTTATATACAACACGGGCAATGCGAAGAGTTAGTGAAGATCCAATTCCTGATGATATTTTAAAACAAATGGTTGATGCGGGTATTCGGGCACCTAGTGGTTCTAATCGTCAAGGTTGGAAATTTATTGTAGTAACTGATCCAGAAATAAAAAATCAACTTGGAGATTCTTACAGAGAGGCTTGGGATTTTTATGTTAAAGAATTTTACGGAGGTACTGCAGACATGGGAGCATCTAATGTCCTTGATGATGAAAAGGCTCAGCAAGTAGTTCGAATTAGTAAATCAGCAGCATGGCTTTCTGAAAATTTTCATAAAGTGCCTGCAATGTTTGTAGTGTTATCAAGAAATGATCCAACTGGTTCTTCTATATACCCTGCAATTTGGAGCATAATGCTTGCTGGAAGAGCACACGGTGTAGGTACTTGCTTGACAACCGTTTTAGGAATGTTTAAGCCTGAAAAAGCTTTTGAGATCTTAAATATTCCTAACGACAAAGGATGGAAGATAGATGCTGTTATAACTGCAGGCTATCCATTAGGTAAATGGGGTGTTGCAAAAAGAAATCCTGTGGATGAAGTTACCTACTTAAACACTTGGGGCAATGAAACTAATTGGAATTTAAAAGAACCCCTCTGGAATTACTAATTTAATAAAATAGAGCACGCCCGGAGGGAGTCGAACCCCCAACCTTCTGATCCGTAGTCAGATGCTCTATCCAGTTAAGCTACGG
>LUMH01000097.1_pt1 | contig 38003 bp, 39 predicted proteins | sample 730001 | NCBI WGS metagenome assembly LUMH01 (sample SAMN03860268, study PRJNA289734) | marine metagenome | biome: seawater column; feature: ocean; material: water; isolation source: Red Sea water column Station 34 - depth 25m | place: Saudi Arabia: Red Sea | collected 2011-10-15 | depth 25 m
ACTACATACAAAAGAGATAAAACAAGGATTGAATTAGTTTGAATAAAGAAAACGCAAGTAAACTCTGGAAAATTATTCAGGAAGCTGGCGATTATTTGGATGGTCAACTTCCTGATCACCCAAATCATCCAAAAGGAAGAAATCCATATGCTCATGTAGCAATATGTGTAAAAAACAAATTTAATTCTACTTATAAAGATATTCCTGATGACAAATTTGATGAAGTAATTAACTATATTAAATTTTTAAAAGAAAATCCTAGTTAATTAGATATAGTTTTTAGAAACTCTTCTACTTCACTACTTTTGGTATTCCAAGCTGTAACAAGTCTAACCGTCTTACCGCCTAATTCCTCATTGCTCATCATATATTCTTCTGTATTTAAATGCTCAACCATCTTTTTTGGCAGTTTAACAAAAACTTCATTTGCCTCAGTTGGATATTCAAGTTTAACTTGATTACTAGAAACTAAACCATCGCTTAATTTTTTTGCCATTAGATTTGCGTGTCTTGCGTTTTTTAACCAAACATCATTCGAGATATATCCATCTAATTGTGCAGAAACAAAACGCATTTTAGACAATAGATGACCGGATCTTTTTAACAAAAAAGGTAAATTGCCAACTAATTCCTTATTAAATATAATAATTGCTTCAGCTGCTATACATCCGTTCTTCGTTGCCCCAAAAGATAATATGTCAATTCCTGATTTCCATGTCATTTCTGCAGGTGTAACATCAAGTGAAACAAGCGCATTAGCGAACCTAGCACCATCCATATGTACTTTTAATTTTTTTTTATGTGCAATTTCAGAGATATTTCTAATTTGATCTAAAGTATAAACTTCACCAGTTTCTGTTGCTTGAGTTATGCTAACAATAGATGGTTGAGTATGATGCACAATTCCAAACCCTCCAATATTATCATTTAGCTCATCAACTGTTATTTTGCCGTCTTTACCGTTTAATGGAACAAGTTTTGCTCCACCTGTATAAAATTCAGGGGCTCCACACTCATCAACATTGATATGAGAAAATTTATGGCAATAAATATTTCCAAATGATGGAGAAATAGCAGAAAGTGCTAAAGCATTTGATGCAGTTCCTGATGCTGTGGGGTAAACAATTACATCCTTTTCGAAAATTTTAGAAAATTTTTCTTGTAACACACCTGAAATTTCATCGTTACCATACGGAGGAGCAATACCATCATTTGCTTTGATAATTGCATCCAAAACTTCTGGACAAGCTCCTGTCACATTGTCTGAAGCAAATTTTACTCTTTTACGTTTTGTATTAATTTTTGCGTTCATTTTATTGTTTTGGAAAATAATCTTTTAAAGTACCTTCTCTATAAACATCGGCTGTACAACAATGAAGGCCTCCACCAAAAGCATATGCATCTCTCAACTCTACAGGGATAACTTCCATACCTAATTTATCTAACTGTTCAGCTTGATATTTTTCACTTTTTTCAACGCATACAGTTTTAGGGTCAAGAACTAAAACATTCATTGATAGCCATACTGAAGAGTAACAAAGTGGTGGTGGGGTATTATGAGCAGGTTGTGCAGCATCAATAATTTCCCATCCATTATCTTCAAATAATTTTCTTTGTTCTTTTGGAAGTCTTCGTTGTGGATTATTAATAATTAACCCTTCTTTAATTGGGGTAAAGGTTGCATCAATATGAATTGGATAAGGATCGCCTGGGAAATTTACAGCATGAACTCTATGATCCTTAAAATGTCTTTTTATCCAATCAATTCCTTTTAAGTTAGTTGTAAATCCGTGTTGTACAACCAAATCCTTTCCAAATCTTAAAATATCTGCGGCATCAAATAATGGCTCTTCCTCGGTTGTGACAAAGTATTTATTTTCTGTCCATTCAAGTCTTTTAGTTACACCAATTTTATCTGATAAATAATCTTTTCTATAATCGGCATCTGTTAATCTGGGTTTTGGCGCTGACTCATGTCTCATATTTGGATCTTTATTATAATAGTCTTTTAATAATGGTCTGTAACATAGGTACTCAAACCATCTGCACCTGTAGCTCATTGTAGCTTCTAATATTTCATTTCCCACAGTTAACAAAACATCTCTAGGTGGCATACATCCAAACATAGTTTCGGCTTTCCAGTCAGGAGTTGATGTTGGTTGATTAAAATCTAAAGGTGTTGGTCTATCAACTTTTATTCCCCTTTTTTCAAGCAAATTTGAAAAGTTATCTAATAGTTCATTAGCTTTATCGACAGTGTCCTTAGTTCTTGGACCATAAGTTCCTCGCATATCAGAGTCTTCTGGAACTTTAGCATCTAAAGCAGGTTCAGGTGCTGGAATACAAGTACCATCTGCTCTTCCAACAATTACATGTTTTAATGGATCCCATTCATTCCAACTATTAACAATCTTATTATTTTGAACCATGTAAAATTAATTTAATCCAATAAATCTTCTATTAGATTGCATTATCATACTATAATAAAAAATAGCTAAAAAAATAAAGAAGCCACCAATAATTGTATTAGTTGAAGGAATTTCATTTATTCCAAGCCATGGCAGCCAAACCCAAAATATTCCTCCTATTACTTCAGTCAAAGACAATAGAGTCAAATCAGCTGCAGGAATATGTTTAGATCCAATTGAATAAAGAATTAAGCCCATGCACACAAGTGTTCCATGAGTGGCAAATAATGCTTCATTTTTATTTGAAGATAAGAAATTTGCATCGTTATTTAAAAGCATAACTGTTGAAAATAAAAAACAAAATAATCCAGCTATAGCAACAGTTGTAAACTTGGGAGTTTGTTTTCTCCATCTCAGACTTACTGAAAAAATTGAAAAACCTAGTGCAGATACTAATCCAAATATTAGACCCATTAAAGAATTTTCTTCAGTATTACCGTAGGCCATTACTATTATACCAAATGCAGCAACTAAAATTGATATCCATACTGTAATTGATATTTTTTCTTTCAAAAAAAGAAAACCAAGTAACGCGGTTATAAAAGGCATAGCAGCCAAACATAATAGAGTTACTGCTGCTGTCGTATTAGTAATTGACCAAATAAAAGTTATCATTGCTGTTCCTAAACCAACACCACCTATAATTCCAGATATCCCAATTTTTAAATAATTTTTGTAAAATGAAATTCCTTCTTCCAAAAATAAGTAAACATTGAGCAATAAAAAAATAACAATGCCTCTTGCAAACAAGTATTGCCAAGGGACAGTTTCGGGTTGATCTATATGTCTTACAACATATGGTCCAAATGACCAAAGTATGCCTGCAAATAAAACAATTGGAATAGCTACTTTAGGATTTTTTAAATCAGGCATAAATTAATTTATTTTTTATAAATTTTTAGTGATATTATTAAATAAATATGGATTTAGATATAATAAAAATTGCATCCGACACGACTAATAATAAAATATTGAAAGATTACACTCATAGATCGAAATATAAAAATAAAACTTGTGGTGATATAATTGAAATGAGAGTTAATATTAAGAAAAACATAATACAAGATATTGGGTATCAGACAAAGTCCTGTGTTTACTGTCAAGCTTCTGCAAGCTTAATATCTCATAAACTTATCAAAAAAAGTAAAAATAAAGTGAATTACTTATTAAAAAATCTTATCGATTATTTTGAAAATGAAATTAAACCTTTGCCAAAAAATCTAAATAAATTTAATAAATTGTTTAATAAAAAAAATATATCTAGAAAAAACTGTGTATTAATGCCATTAATTGCACTTAAGAAACTCAGCATTGATGAATAACTTAGATATTAAAAAACCTGTTATCGCTGCAATATTTTCTACTTTGACAATTGGGGTTTTGTCATTGCTTACTTATAAAACACCTTATGGATTATTTTTGATTGCTTCCTTTGGTTCTACAATGGTTTTACTTTATGGGTATCCAGAAAGTCCTTTTGCAAAACCTAAAAATATATTTTTTGGTCATTTTTTAACTTCACTTGTTGGTGTGATATTTGTGAATTTCGTTCCACTTCCGATATATATTATTATACCTGTTGCTGTTGGAATAGGTGTCGGATTAATGATTATTCTTAATGTAACCCACCCTCCTGCAGGAGGAAATCCTATAATTGTGATTATGGGATCGGTTTCTTTTGAATATTTAATATCCCCAGTTATAAGTGGATCAATTATTGTGATAGTTTTCGGCATAATCTTGAACAAATTTATTGCTAAAAGGAATTACCCAAAATAAACACAATTTGTTTGCTAGTCCTATTTAACTTGTGCTAGTCTTTTCAAATAATAATTAATAATTCAGCTTTAAGAAGCTAGTAATAGGAGTAAAAATGAAAGTACTTTGTGTATTGTATGATGATCCAAAAGGAGGAATGCCTAAATCTTATCCTCTGTCGGATTTACCAAAATTAGAGAAATATCCAGATGGAATGACATTGCCATCACCTAAAGGAAGAGATTTTACACCAGGCCAATTACTTGGTTGTGTTTCAGGTGAACTTGGTTTGAGAAAGTTTTTAGAGAGTAATGGACACGAGTTGGTTGTTACTAACAGTAAAGATGGAGATGGATGTGAAGCGGATAAACATATTGTTGATGCTGACATTGTTATCTCTCAACCATTTTTCCCTTATTATTTAACTAAAGAAAGAATCGCTAAAGCTAAAAACCTTAAGATGGCAATTACAGCAGGAATAGGTTCTGATCACGTTGATTTACAAGCAGCAATGGATAATAAAATTGATGTTGTTGAAGTAACTTTCTGTAATTCTAGATCAGTTGCTGAACACATAGTAATGATGATTGTTTCAATGGTTAGAGATTATCACAATCAACATAGAATAGTTAATGAAGGTGGATGGAATATTGCAGATGCTGTTCAGAGAAGTTATGACGTTGAAGGAATGCATATAGGAACTGTTGCTGCTGGAAGAATAGGATTAGATGCACTTAGAAAAATGAAACCATTTGATGTTCATTTGCACTATTTTGACAGACATAAATTACCTGACAGTGTTGAAAAAGAACTAAACTTAACTTTTCATGAGTCAGTAGAGTCTATGGTAAAAGTTTGCGATGTTGTTACAATTAATTGCCCACTTCATCCTGAAACTGAAAATTTGTTTGATGATGAAATGATAAGCAAAATGAAAAAAGGAGCATACATAGTTAACACTGCAAGAGGTAAAATTTGTAATCGAGACGCAATAGCAAAAGCACTAAAAAGCGGACAACTAAGTGGTTACGCAGGTGATGTATGGTTTCCTCAGCCCGCTCCAAATGATCATGTATGGAGAACAATGCCAAATCATGGAATGACACCACACACTTCTGGTACATCTTTATCTGCTCAAGCAAGATATGCAGATGGTGTTAGAGAAATATTAGAATGTTTCTTTGAAGGAAATGAAATTAGAAATCAATATTTGATCGTAAAAGATGGCCAATTAGCAGGAATGGGTGCGCATTCTTACAGTAAAGGGTCTGCAACTAGTGGATCAGAAGAAGCTGCTAAATATCAAAAAAAATAAAATAGATTTATTAAAGGTATGCTACTTAAATAAGTAGCTACCTTTAATACCATAGATTTAAACCCTCATTATTATATATTTTGTATATGAGGTTATTTTATTACTTTTTTTTATTATTTCTTATCTCGACATCATTCTCTCATTCAAAAGATAAAGCGTATTTTGCAGGAGGTTGCTTCTGGTGCATGGAAGAGTCTTTTGAAATGTTGGAAGGTGTAGAAGAAGTTATATCTGGTTACTCAGGAGGGATCACTGCAAATCCAACATATAGGGAAGTCACTTATGGAGATACTGGTCATTTTGAGGTTGTTGAAATAATTTATGACAAAGAGAAAATATCCTATAAAGAACTCTTAAAAAACTTCTGGCTTAATATTGATCCATTTGATGCTTATGGCCAGTTTTGCGATAAAGGATACAGCTACAGATCTGTAGCATTTTATGAAAACGATTATCAGAAAGATTTAATTGAGAAAGATATAAAAAGATTAGAAAAGAAATTTAAAAAGAAGGTAGTCACATATGTTAAAGAATTTGAGATTTTTTACAAAGCAGAGGATAAACATCAAGATTACTATCAAGTATATTTAGAAAATTATTTAAAATATAAGAAAGCATGCAAAAGAGAGAGAATACTTGATATTATTTGGGGATCATAATTAATGCCTGTAACAAGCAAATTTGTAGCTTTAAAAAACTATATCCCTACAGGTTTACCAAAAGAAACTGACTTTGAAATAAAAACTAAAGAGATATCTTTAGATACTAAGAACAATATATTGGTTTTAAATTTATGGATTTCAGTTGATCCTTATATGAGGGCAAGGATGACTGAAAGAAAAAACTATAAACCGCCTTTTAATATTGGTGAAGAGATGGAAGGTTATGCTTTAGGTATAGTTAAAGAGTCTAAAGACAAAAATTTTAAAGAAGGAGATATTGTTTTTAGTAATTTCGGAATGAGAGATTACTTTGTTTGTAATTCCAATGATCTAAAAAAAATTGAGCCAATGAATATTCCTATACAAACATATCTGGGTCCACTTGGAATGACAGGTCATACAGCTTATATAGGACTTTTTAAACATGGTGAATTAAAACCAGGTCAAACAATCCTTGTTTCTTCAGCTGGAGGTAGTGTTGGATCTACTGTTTGTCAAATTGCAAAAAATATGGGTTGTAAAGTAATTGCAAGTACAGGATCAGATGAAAAAGTTAAATGGTTAAAAAATGATTTAAAAATTGATCATGCGTTTAACTATAAAAAAATTGAAAATCTTGTTTTGCATCTTAAAGAAGTTTGTCCTGAAGGATTTGATTTATATTTTGATAATGTAGGTGGTGATTTCTTAGAGTCAGCTATTTTTCAAATGAAGAACTTTGGAAGAATTGTAATTTGTGGAAGGATATCCCAAATGAATGCAACTAATCCTGGCTCTGGTTTAAAAAATATGGCTCATGTTCTTGTAAAAAGACTAACTATTAAAGGTTTTATAATTTTTGATCATGAAGATGATCGAGAACAGTTTGAAACCGATATGGCTAAATGGCTATTAGAAGATAAAATTAAATTTAAAGAAACTGTTTACGAGGGTATAGAAAATACGCCAAAATCATTCATTGATTTATTAGAAGGTAAAAACATAGGAAAAATGCTTGTAAAAATTTAATTAGAATTTTTATGAAATTTTTAAAGAAATTTTATAGACCCTTTTTATTAACCTATATTTTTTTGAGTATAGCTATCAGTTTTTATCCATCATTTGATTTTTACTCACTAAAAGGTCAAATTCTTATAATTGCTGTATCTTTTTTTAATGGGATGATGGGAGTTTACGTAAAAAAATTATAAGACGTAGGGCTCAGGTCTTGCAGAACTATTTAATACTCTTTCGACTGCGAAAACACTAATATCTATAGTTTGATAACTGCCTGTAGTTATTAATTCAGTTAGAGCTCTACCAATTCCTGGTGCTTGCATTAAACCTCTGCCAGTAAATCCTGAGGCCATGTAAACATTTTCATATTTTGGATGTTTTCCAACTACAGCATTATTATCTAATTTGTTACAATCATAATATCCAGCCCATCCACCTGTTAACTTTAGTTCTTCAAATGCTGGTATTCTTTTTGCAAGAGCAGGCCAAACTAATTCTTCAAAATCATTCCATGCAGGTTCGAGATCTTCTGCATCAAAAACTGAAATTGGAGAACCTGCTAAATATTCTTTTCCTTCTGGTCGCCAATATACTCCTGTTGTTAGATCTCCGGATAATGGCATCTCTGGAATATGTTTAGGACATTTAACTCTAAAGACTGTATGTTTTTGAGGTACTACAGGAATATCTTCAAGTAGTTCCTTAGTCCAGCACCCAGCTGCGGAAATAATTGTCTTTGCATTAATTTCAGATAGGCTCTTAACCTCTCCCTTAATAAATTCTGCCCCAAGATCAATTGCTTTATGCTTTAAAGCGCTATGAAATAAAAATGGATCAATCCATCCCTCACTCTTGTTATCAGTAAATGTTGCAGTTTCAATTCCTTCCTCATTAATGTAAGGAAAATAGTTTTTCAATTCAGAACCTTTAATATTTTTTGTACCCGCTTCACATTCTTTATGATTTTCTAAAGCTCTGTATTGCTCTTCTGCATGATCTGGTCCAAACATTAGAAGATATCCATTGGGCACCATGCTAGCTGTTGGATTTGGATTTTTTTCAGTTTTCAATAATTCTGGTATTTGAAATATAAATTCCCTTGCAAATTTTCCTAAAAGAATATTTTCTTTTTGAAAAAACTGTCGTCTAAATCCACCAAGTGATAATGGGAATGATGCAGTTTTATAAGTTGGATCCCTTTCAATGACTTTTACTTTTCTGCCTTCTTTGGACATAAAGTATGCAGTTGCAGCTCCAATTATACCACCACCTACTATTACAACATCATCCATATTAGTTTATCAAAAAAATGTTTATATTTAAAAGCAATGCAAAACAACACCATAACAAATATGGAATCATTAAGAACATGCTTAATTGACTTATATTCTTATATTTAAATACCAATAAAACAATAAATATAATTAACACAACAAGATTTAAAATTGCTAAAGAAATATTATGGAAACCAAAGAAAACAACACTCCAAGTTGTATTAAAAAAAAGATGAATGAAATATAAAAATACAATATTTAAATTTTTCGTGTTTTTATGCCACGCATTCCATATGGCTATTGTCATAAATAAATAAAGTAATGTCCATACTGGCCCAAATATCCAATCTGGTGGATTGTATTGAGGTTTAGATAAATTTGAATACCAAGGTTCTTTAAAATTTATAGTAACCAAACCTCCAATAAATGAAGCTGAAAACGTAGTAATTGCAAAGAGAATAAAAGATAAAATTTTATTTTTTAGCATTTAAGTACTATACAGCAGTTAAATATGAATAAAAAAGTAATTTGGATCACCGGCGGAAGTACAGGAATTGGCAAAGCACTTGCGTTAAAATTTGCTAATAATGGATGGACAGTTGCTATTTCTGCAAGAAGAGAAAATTTATTAAAAGAAATCGAAGATAAGCATCAAAATATTAAATCTTTTCCACTTGATGTAAATGATAAGGAAAAGTGTAAGTCTGTTTTTGAAAATATAAAAAAGGAACTTGGTGACATCGAAATTTGTTTTTTTTCTACGGGAACTTGGGATCCAAAAAAAGAAAAAGAAATTGATGTAGAGCAAATTGAAAATGTATTTAAAGTAAATTTTTTTGGAACATTAAATTGTATAAAAGCAGTTGAAACTCATTTTCGAGAAAGAGGAAAAGGTATTATTACCATTGTATCTTCGATTGCAGGATACAAAGGCTTACCTAACTCAAGTGGCTATGGACCATCCAAAGCTGCTTTAAGTAATCTTGCTGAAAGTTTACATTTTGATTTTGGAAGATATGGCGTGAGGGTTTGTTTAGTTTCTCCAGGTTTTATCAAAACACCAATGACTGATAAGAATGATTTTAAGATGCCTTTTCTAAAAACTCCAGAATTCTCGGCAGACAAAATTTATGATGGGCTTATTAATGGTTCTAATTTTGAAATACACTACCCAAAAGAATTAACTTTGATCCTTAAATTTTTAAAAATAATACCTGATCGATTATATTTTTATTTAATACGGAAATTAACTAAATTACAAAAAAAATAAAATTAATCTTTAACAAACATCACAGTCAACTCTGCAACTTTAATTCCAAATTTTGTCATCTTAGCTCTGTTGATAGCTACTCTTTCGTCTTGCATAAATATCCAATCATCAAAAGTAATTTTGATATTTTTTCCTTTCACAGGAACTAACAAAACATACTCAAATTTAAATGCTGGGCCATATGAATACCCCCTAGCCTTACCAACTACATCGCCTGCAGTTCCCTCGTAATTATGTTCATCAATTTTATCTATTACCCATTGCCTATTTTGTATTTCACCATCATTCCAAATAAATTTTTCGTCTAATATAAGTTGTTTGCCATCCCACTTACCGTCTAGGTCTGCTGAAAATTGTCTTGTAACTTTACCTGATCTGTTTTGTAGTATACCCCAAGCTTTGACGTTTCCGCTTAAATATTCTTCAATTATTAGTCTTGGTTTTTGATCTTTAAAATCTTCTGGTTTCATAGATTGATTATTTATACAGCTTGTAATTAATCCTGTGAAAATTATCAATAAAAATACTTTAAAAAATTTTTTGTTAATCATATTAAATTTTATTTTGCATGGAAAATTGAATTAAATCTATATTCTTTGATTTAAACCCAGCTTCACAATATGACAAATAAAAATGCCACATACGTTTAAATTTATTATCAAATCCATGTTTTGAAATCTCTTCCCATTTTTTTAGGAATTCATCTCTCCATATTTTTAAAGTATTGGAATAGTGAGAGCCATATGACTCATATTTTTTAATTTCTAAACCGTTGCTACTAGATAAATCATATAATTTTCTTTTTGATGGCAAAAAACCTCCAGGAAATATGTATTTTTGTATAAAGTCTTCTTTGGTTTTATATCTGTCAAATAAACTATCATCGATTGTTATCGCTTGTATCGCGGCCCTTCCATTCTCAGATAGATTTTTTTTAATACTTTTAAAATAATTGACTAAATAATTTTGCCCAACCGCTTCTATCATTTCTATAGATGCGATAGAGTCATATTTGTCTTTTACATCTCTATAATCTTTCAAAAATATATTCACTTTTTCATTCAATCCATTTTCAAATATTCTTTTTTTTGAAAATTCAAATTGCTCTTTAGAAATTGTTATACAATCTAATTTTACATCATAATTTTTACCCACATATTCAGCAAAGCCACCCCAGCCACAGCCAATTTCTAAAATTTTATTTCCTACGTTTGGCTTTATTAATTCTGTAAGCTTTTTATATTTATTTAGTTGAGCAGAAAATAAATCGTCTTTTTGTTTTTCAAAAATTGCACTTGAATAAGTAAGTGAAGGATCCAACCATAATGAAAAGAAATCATTTCCTAAATCATAATGTTTTGAAATATTTTTCTTACTTCTACTCTTATTATTTTTTATGAAAATACTCTTTAATTTATTAATCATTGATAAATCAAAAATACCTGAAAATTTATAGACAATTTTTATATTTTTAGCTGTTATTTCTATTAGATTAGTTAGATTATCTGTTTCAAATTCATTTCGCATGTACGCTTCTGCAAGTCCTACACTTCCCGATTTTATTATTTGAAGTGTTAAACCAGGTTTGTTAATTTTAATCTTTGCTCTTAATTGTTCACTCTCATTACCAAACTTATATATTTTGCTGTCATGATTTTGAATTTCAAGAAATCCATGCTTTATTAGTTTTAGAGAATTAAATACGATTTTATCTGACAAAAGATTAAAATTCATTTTTTTTCAAACGTAATATTATTTTTTATTTTTATGTTTTTTTTAACTAACTTAACTCCCTTTAACCATAATTTTAATGCTTCAAAATGAATTGCGGCAATAACTTTAAAGGTCATTAAAGGGTGAGAAATATAAGATATAAGCATATTTTTATTGTTAATTTCTTTTGCAACCCCATCTTGTGAAGCATATAACAATTTTCCCTCCTTATCACTTTGATCAATTATTACGGATAACATTTTTTCAGGTTTGAGGATTCTAAAATTGTATTTACTTTTCATTTCAATAAATGGTGAAACGAAAAACTTCTTCTCACAGCTATTTGTAATTATTTTTTCGTCGTTGACTTTAAATATATAAGTATGTTGCTCACCAAATGTATTTTTAACTTCATACAATATAGCTATAATTTTTGAATGATTATCATAAACGAAAAAAATACTTAATGGATTAAATACGTAACCAAATATTCTAGGATAACAAAGCAATTTTACCTTTATGTTTTCAAATTGAATGTTGTTTGATTTTAAATTTTCTATTACCCAGGCTTTTAAATCACTACCATCTCTAGGTCCGTGATCTTTGTCATAAAAACTTAAAATATTAAAACTATTGTTAGAAAAAATTTTAATTTTTTTTTGTATCAAATTAATTTCATCAAGATCTAAAAAGAGTGAGAAAACGTTGTATTTAAAAAAGTGATATTTTGGCTTAAATCTTTTATGAATTACTTTACCTTCGTAAATATTGGAATTTTTAATCATTTAGGTTTTCAATCATATTAATGGATGATTTTATTCCATCTTCATGAAAACCGTAACCAAAATAACTTCCACAAAACAATACATTTCTTTTATTTTGTATTTCTTTTAATAATTTTTGATTATTCAAAGCATCTTGATCAAAATAAGGGTGGGTAAAAGTAACTTTTTGTAGGATTTTTTTTTGATCTATTTCAAAAAAAGGATTTAAGGTTAAGAAAATATTTTTTTCTGTCTTCAGATTTTGTAATAAGTTCAACCAATAAGTTAATGATGTCTTACTAATATCTGATTTATCAACTGAGGAATTCCATGAAGACCAAACTTTTTTATTGTTTGGCATACATACATCGTCAGTATGTATTACTGCTAGATTGGATTTATATTTAAAATTTGAAAGTATTTTTTTTTCATCCTCAGTCGGCTCACTCAAAATTTTCAATGCATCGTCTGCATGAGTAGCGATGACAACTTTATCATAGTCAAAAAATTCGTTACTAGCACCGTAATATACTTGAACACCAATTTTATTTCTTTTTATCGAACTAATCTTATAATTTTTAAAATATTCTCCACTTATTTGAGTTAATACTTTCTCTACATAAGTTCTACTTCTGTTGGTGACTGTGTACCATTGTGGTCTATTTTTTAATTTAAAAAGTCCATGATTTTGAAAAAATTTTAAAAAAAATTTAATTGGCATTTGATTTGCTTCTACTGGGGGCATAGACCAGATAGCAGAAACCATTGGGATTAGATGAAAATTAATAAAATTTTTTGACCATTTATTTTTTTCAAGAAATTCACCAAGAGTAATCTCTTCATTTAAACTTTTAATTTGATCACACTTTTTGTAGAAATTTATAATATCAAAAAACATTTTTAAAAATTTTAAATTAAAAAGATTAGCTTTATTTGCAAAAATTCCGTTTAAACCTCTACCACAATATTCATAATTTGTATCTTTTACAGAAACAGAAAATGACATATCGCTTTTTTCAATTTCAATTTTTAATTCGTTAAAAAAATTTATGAGATTTGGATAAGTTTCATGATTAAAAACAATAAAGCCAATATCTACAGGAACTTTTTTACCATTAATTAAAGTATCTAAAGTATATGAATGACCACCAAAATGATCTTCGCTTTCGAATAAATCAACATGATGTTTTTTGGAAAGCTTTTGTGCTGCTGATAAACCAGAGATTCCTGATCCGATTACTGCAATTCGCATTAAGGCTATGCTGCGTCTTCTTTAAACTCATCCATACTTGGACATGTGCAGAATATATTTTTATCTCCATAAACATTGTCTACCCGAGCAACTGGAGGCCAAAATTTGTTTTGTTTTAAAAAACTTGCAGGATATGCTGCTTCTTGTCTTGAATATTTATGTTCCCATACATCTGATGATAATTCAGTATCAGTGTGAGGAGCGTTTTTAATTGGATTATCAATTTTATCAAATTCACCTGATTTAATTTTTTCAATTTCTTGTTTAATCTTAATTAAAGTGTCACAAAATCTGTCTATTTCTGATAAACCTTCACTTTCGGTTGGCTCTATCATCATAGTGCCAGCAACAGGCCATGACATAGTTGGTGCGTGAAATCCAAAATCTATCATTCTTTTAGCAATATCTTCTTCTGTTACCCCTGTTTCAGATTTAATATTTCTAATATCAATTATGCACTCATGTGCAACATTGCCATTTGCACCTTTGTACAAAATAGGAAAGTGATCTTTAAGTCTATGAGCAATATAATTTGCGTTTAAAATTGCAACTTGAGTAGCAAGCTTTAATCCTTCTGATCCCATCATTTTAATATACATCCAAGAGATTGATAGAATACTTGAACTACCCCAAGGAGCTGCTGATACTGCTCCAATTCCACTTGTTGGTCCGCAATCTTTTATTACTGGATGATTAGGCAGATAAACTTGTAAATGTTTTTTACAAGCTATAGGTCCCATTCCAGGTCCACCACCACCGTGAGGAATACAAAATGTTTTATGCAGATTAATATGACAAACATCTGGACCAAAATTTCCAGGCTTTGCAACTCCAACAAGGGCATTTAAATTTGCTCCATCCATATAGACCTGTCCACCATGTTTATGAACTAACTCACAAATATCAGTTATTTTTTCCTCAAATACTCCATGGGTAGATGGGTAAGTTACCATTAAAGCTGCAAGATTTTCTGAATGTTGCTCTACTTTTTTCTTTAAATCATCGAAATCTACATTTCCCTCTTTATCACAATTAACAACAACCACTTTCATTCCAACCATTTGTGCGCTTGCTGGATTTGTACCATGTGCCGAACTTGGGATTAAACATATATTACGATGAGCATCATCTCTATCTAAGTGGTACTTTCTTATAACCATTAGACCTGCATATTCTCCTTGAGCGCCTGCATTAGGTTGTAGAGAAACACCGGAAAAACCTGTTATAGATCTCAACCAATTTTTTAAATCAGTAAACAAATCTCTAAAACCTTCCATTTGTTCAACTGGAACAAAAGGATGAGGTTCTGCAAATTCTTTCCAAGAAATCGGGATCATTTCAGCAGCAGCATTTAACTTCATTGTGCACGAACCAAGTGCTATCATAGTTCTATTCAATGCTATATCCTTATCCTCTAGCTTTTTAAGATATCTAAGCATTTCAGTTTCTGAATGATATAAGTTAAAAATTGGATGCTCTAAATATTTTGAAGTTCTTAATAAATTTTTTGGTAAATTAGGTAATTTAACTGAAGGATCCTCTTTTTTTATTGATTCTGCAGCATTAAAAATTTTTAATAATTGATTTACTCTATAAACGTTTTTTCTTTCATCAAAAGAGACAGCAAGCATTTCAGAATTTACTTTTCGTATATTAACTTTCTGATTTAGAGCATTTTTATAAATTTGATCAGTCTTTTCTTTGGTAATAATTGTAACAGTATCAAAAAAATAATCAGAATAAATTTCATAACCTGACTGTTTTATTTTATCAGCAAAACTTTTTGCTAATTGAGAAACTCTTTCAGAAATATTTTTAATTCCATCTGGGCCATGATAAATAGCATATGCTGCTGAAACAATTGCTAATAAAGCTTGTGCAGTACAAATATTGCTTGTCGCCTTATCTCTTCTGATGTGTTGCTCTCTAGTTTGTAAAGATAATCTGTATGCCTTGTTACCATGTCTATCAACCGACACACCAACAATTCTACCAGGCATCGATCTTTTATACTCGTCTTTAGTTGCAAAAAATGCTGCATGTGGACCTCCATACCCCATTGGTATTCCAAATCGCTGAGAGCTCCCAACAGCTATATCAGCACCAAGTTCTCTTGGTGTTTTTAATTTTGCTAATGCTAATAAATCACAAGCTAATACAGCCTTACCGTTTTTTTTATGAATTTTGCTAATTGCTTCACTAGGATCTTTAATATCTCCTAAAGTTCCAGGATATTGTAAAATTCCACAAACTAAATCCTCTTTTAATTGATCTAAAACTTCATCTTCTTTTCCAACTAAAACTTTTAAACCCATTGGTTCAGCTCTAGTTTGAATTACATTTATTGTTTGAGGATGGCAATCCTCAGATACAAAAACTAAATTACTATCTTTTTTATTTAATCTATGACTAAGACCCATGGCTTCTGCTGCTGCTGTACCTTCATCCAATAAAGAAGCATTAGCGATATCCATTCCAGTAAAATCAACAATCATTTGTTGAAAGTTTAATAACATCTCAAGTCTTCCTTGAGCTACTTCAGGCTGATAAGGTGTATATGATGTATACCAACCTGGATTTTCTAAAATATTTCTTAAAATTACATATGGCGTATAAGTTCCATAATAACCCATTCCAATAAAATTTGAGTAAACATGATTTTTTTTTGAAATTGCTCTTAATTTTCTTAACGCCTCATATTCTGAATTAGACTCTCCGATATTAAGCTCACCTTTAAACATTATTTTTTCTGGAACAGTGTTATTCATTAAATCATCTATTGATTGATAATTTAATTCTTTTAACATTTTTGATTGGTCTTCTTTAGAAGGTCCAATGTGTCTTTTTATAAAATCTTTTTCTGAATTTGGTAACATTATGCTGATGTCTCCTTTGCAAATTTTTCATATTCTTCTTTACTCATAAGACTATCCATTTCAGATTTGTCTTTTATTTTAAGTTTAAAAAACCATGCAGACTCTTCTGGGTCTTCATTTATTTTTGATGGATCATCAACTATCATTTGATTTGTATCTATAACTTCTCCACTAACAGGAGTGTAAACATCACTAGCAGCTTTCGTTGACTCAACCACTCCAGCAGTTCCATCTTTATCGACATTTGAACCTTTCTCTGGGAGTTCAGCAAATACTATATCCCCAAGCATTTCTGTTGCATGCTTGGTTATTCCAATTGTAGCTTCTTCTCCATCTAGTTTAATCCACTCATGTTCTTTTGAATATTTAACTTCAGACATTAATTTCCCCTTTTACGTAATTTTTTTTATAAAACGGTAAGTTACAAATATTTGCAGGAATTTTTTTTCCTCTAACTTCAAGAAATATTTTTGTATTTACAGTTGAATAACTATTATCGACATATCCCATTGCTATTGGATGTTCAACGCTTGGTCCAAATGTGCCACTTGTTACTTTCCCAATTTCTTGATTTTTATCATTGTAAATTTTGGTATTTCCTCTAGCAATTACTTTGCTGTCTGGTTTTATGCCAACTCTCAATTTTTTTACTCCGCTTTGAAATTGGTTTTTTAAAACTTCTGATCCAACAAATTCAGTCTCAATTCTGCTCTTAGGTATTGCCCATTTTAGATTAGCTTCGATAGGACTTGTATCGTTGTCTAAATCATTTCCATACAAGCAGAGTCCAGCTTCCATTCTTAATGTATCTCTTGCTCCTAAACCAATCAATTTAGATCCATTTTCTATCAAACTTTCTACAAAAGTTTCAGCATCACTATGTTTTATAGAAATTTCAAATCCATCCTCACCAGTATATCCTGATCTAGTTATGTATACTTTTTCATTTTTATAGACATGGTTGTTTCCGTTCATAAATTTTAGACTGTCACAACCAGGTATAACTTTATTTAAAACATTTTTTGCTTCGGGGCCCTGCAATGCAATTAATGACAATGACTCGTCAAGATTTAATTTATATTGATTATCAAGTTTAGATTTTATTACTTCATAATCATTATACTTGCATGCAGCATTCAAGATAATTAAAAATCCATCAGATGTTTTGGTAATTATCAGATCGTCCTGAATTCCTCCTTTGTTATTCATTAAAAATGAATACTTACTTTGATTAGTTTTCAATTTTTTCAAATCCGCAGGAAAAATCTTTTCAAGATCATTTGTAAGATCATCACCACCCGATATAAATAATTGACCCATATGAGAAACATCAAAAATACCAGAGTGTGAACGTGTGTATTTATGCTCTTGTATAATTCCATCTTTATATTGGATGGGCATTTGATATCCAGCAAACTCTACAAGCTTTGCGCCGTACTTAATGTGGAGATTATTTAACGATGTTTTTTTTATATTCATATTAACTCTATATGCCCCCTCTGTCTTTTTGCCTGAGAGATTTGCTCCTTCGGCGAGAATAATTCTCTTTCCAGAGTTAATATGTACGGTCCTTTTGCCTGAGAGTTTCCGGGGTGGTTGCTCCTTCGATATTACTATTAAACCACCAATTAAAACGCTGGTTGGAGGATTTTCATTTATAAACATCCACGCCCAAAAAGGTCCTAAAACTGCCTCTGATAACATTATGATTCCAACTAAGGCTGAAGGTGTAGATCTTGCACCGATTGTAATAAAAATAAAACCAAAACCAAGTTGGAAAAAACCAGCTAAAAATCCCAAAAAAATGTCATTTAAAGATATAAAGATCGTTTTAGACATAAAATATCCAATGATCAAAGCAATAACACCTGCAATAAATTGTAATGGAACCATATCTACACTTGGAAATTTTCTAACTATTAAAATTAATGTTGCGAATGATATTGGCATAATAAAAGCAGCAATATTTCCACTCATTTGTCCAACTGTTAATGAGCTTCCAACCATCAAAATTATTCCTGAAATTGCTAAAACTATAGAAGTTAATGTTATTAAGTTTATTTTTTCTTTTAAAAATATATATCCAAAGATTGCTAAAAATAATGTTTGGGTTTGAATTATAAAATTAGTATTTGCTACAGTAGTATTATACATCGCAAAAACATAACCACTAAAGCCACAGGCAAGTATAATGCCTCCAATAAGACCAGGGATTCCAGATTTATAAAATGCCGAAATAAAATTTTGCTTATAACTAATAATTAGAAAGATCAGAACTACAATTATAAAAAAAACTGATCTCCAAAATAGAATCTGCCATAGAGTGGAGCCTTCGAAAGATTTGACTATCAACCCTCCAAAACTTAAACTGAAAGCACCAAAAAAAATCAAAAGCGGTCCTGGTAATTTTGTAATTAAATTCATTTAATTTGAGAAATAATATTATTAGTCTCCATCTGATAAAGTTTATATAATGTTTCAGCATCCTCTAAACTTACATCTTTAAATTTAATATTAGATCCTGGTGTTAATTGTACCAGTCGATCATAGTCAGCAGATATGACGGTTGCAATCTTCGGATATCCACCAATAGTCCCATGATCTGATAACATAATTATTGGATCTCCAGCAGATGTTATTTGAATTACACCTTTTACCAAACCTTCAGATTTTATATTAGGATCAACGATATTTTCAATTTTTGGACCTTCTAATCTCATACCCATCCTGTCTGAAAGTTTTGTAATTTTAAAACTTTCTTTAAAGAATTTATTTTGTGAAGACTCAGAAAAATAATCATAGTTTGTGCCTTTAATGACCCTTATATTTTCAATAGTGCTACCTAAGTAATCAAGTTTTCTTTTGTTAAAAGAATTATTAATATCAATTATTTCAATTTCTAAATCTTTAGAAAATTTATTCCCGTTATTTGGTCCAATTTGAGCTTGTGTATTTATTGAACAGCTTCCCCAATAATAATCAACACCAAAAGTTCCATTAATCGAAAAATATCCATAAACAGACTTGTTGGTTGAATGAATATCGACTTCATCACCATTTTTTAACAAATAACATTGGTAGGAATTACCATCAATAACACCTTCTTTTGTTATAATTTTAAATGATACATTTCCAGAAATACAAAAAAAAATATCTTTTCCGAAATACTTCAAATGCGGGCCTTGATAAGCAAATTCTATTACAGGTGAATTGTAATCATTTTGTAGAAGTGAGTTTAACAATTGAAAATTTCTTTTATCCATCGCTCCACTAAAAGGAATACCAATATGGTATAAATTATTTCTTCCTAAGTCTTGATATGTGGTGTTGATACCAGCTCTTAAAATTTTAAAGTAGTTTCTATCTTTTGATTTCATTATATTGATCTAAAGTTATTCTATAAAATTTTATTGTATCTCCTGGATTAACAAGATTAGGGTTTGATTGATTAGATGTGTCGAAAATATTTTGTGGTGTATTTCCCAAAATATTCCATCCCCCAGGTGTTTCAAAAGTATATATGTTGCAAAATTGTTCCGTTATTCCAACTGAACCTTTTGGAACTTTAACTCTTGGTGTTTCTAATCTTTTTAATCTCATATCCTTTTCAAGATCACCGAGAAAAGGCATGCCAGCCACAAAACCTGTCATATAACAAAAGTAATTTTTGCTAAAAAATTTTTCTAGGATTATTTCTGATTTTAATTTTAATTTATTTTCAACTCTTTTAATATCTAATGCAAAATTATTATCACAACACACAGGAATTTCGATTAAGTTTTTTTCTAATTTATTGTTTTCTTTAATCTCTATATTTTCAATTTTTTTTTTTAAAGATAAAAAAGAATGTATATTTAAATCATATGAAATTATTAATTTATTATAAGATGGAGTTAAGTTTGTAATACCTTTTAAATTTAATTTTTTTATATGGTAAAAATATTTGATAACATTTGAATTAATTTCTTGATTTACATCACTTCCAAAATCGCAATACAAAGCTGCGTCACCAAGATTTAATATATTTTTTATCATACCATGTTATACTTATGATTTATTAGTATGGAAATTAATATCAATTGTGATTTGGGTGAAAAATCAAAGCATCATTCAGATGAAAATGATCCAAAATTACTGGAAATTGTCAATTCAGCTAATGTTGCTTGTGGTTATCATGCTGGTGATGAAGATAGCATGAACCAAGTTGTAAAAATTTGTAAGAAAAACGGTGTGAGCATAGGTGCGCATCCATCATTTAATGATCCAGAAAACTTTGGACGTAAAAGACTAAATTTATCGTCAGATGAAATAAATAAATTGTTAATTGATCAGTATGAAATTTTACAAAATATAGCTGAAAAACATGGTGAAATCGTTACACATATTAAACCACATGGTGCATTAAATAATATGGCTTGCGAGGATATTGAGCTTGCAACTATCATTGCAAAATCAATCTGCAATTTTAATAAAGATTTAATCTATTTGGTACCGACAGGTTCAAAAATGGAAGAGGCTGCAAAGAAATTTGATATGAGGATAGCATGTGAAATTTTTGCCGATAGAAATTATGAAGATAATGGAAATTTAGTGTCTAGAAAAGAGCCTCATGCACTTATTACAGATCCAGATAAAGCAAAAAGTCACGTTTTAAGCATGGTTCAGAACCAGGCCATTAATTGTCACAGCGGAAAGCAAATACCTTGTGAAATAGACTCTGTGTGCATACATGGGGATAATGAAAGTTCACTATCTACAGCTATATCTATAAAAAATAATTTAATAGATAATGGCTTAGAGCTAAAAACACTAACTAACTTAAGGAAATTTAAATAATGATAAAGAAAATATTTTTTTCAATGTTCTTTTTAATTTTTTTAGCAGGAACATCTTTTGCTGCTGGTTCAAGTGACTCGAGCTCAAAGGAAACGTTATATGATAAAGCTGTACAACAAATAAAAATGGCAAAAAAATTAGAAAAAAAAGGTAAAACCGAGAAAGCGATTAAAAGATACGAAAGAGCAATTAAATTTTTGGTAAAGTCAAATAAGATGAAACCAAATAAAGCAGATACTTTAAACTATCTTGGATTTGCAACAAGAAAAATTGGTGATTTTGAAAATGGTGAGAAATATTATCTTCAAGGTTTAGCAATTGAGCCAAATCACATAGGAATTAACGAATATTTAGGTGAATTATATGTTGCAACCAATAGAATGAATTTAGCAAAAGAAAGATTGAGTGTTCTAGAGGGATGTAATTGTGAAGAATACAATCAGCTAAAAGGTGTTATAGACGGATCTAAAAAATCAAAATACTAGTTTATATTTTTTATCATTTGCTCAGGCATCCAAAGAGCAATTTCTGGAAATATCACAACCAAGATAACAGCAAAAATCATTAGCAAGAAGAGTGGAAACGCGCTTCTTGCTATATAACCCATATCTTTATTAGCCATACCCTGAAGAACAAAAAGATTAAAACCAACCGGCGGCGTGATCTGAGCCATTTCGACAACAATAACTAGAAAAACACCAAACCAAATCATATCAAAACCTGCTTGTCTAATCATTGGTTCAATTATAGCCATTGTTAAAACTACAGCAGAGATACCATCAAGAAACATTCCAAGAATTATATAAAAGATCATTAAAACAAAAATTAAAACATAAGGAGAAAGTTCCATTCCTTCAATCCATAGAGCAAGATTTCTTGGCAATCCTGTAAAACCCATTGCCAAAGATAAAAAAGTGGCTCCAGCTAATATAAAAGCTATCATGCAAGAAGTTTTAGTAGCACCCAAGAGAGACTCTTTAAATGTTCTTAAAGACAAACTCTTTTGAAAGTATGATAAAATTAATGCACCTACTACACCCAAAGAAGCTGCTTCGGTTGCGGTTGCTATACCAGTATAAATTGAGCCAATAACTGAAACTATTAATAATATTACAGGTATCAGTTTTCCTGATTTCCTTACCTTTTCCATAAGTGAGAAGTCTTGTTTAAAAGTAGGCATGGATTTTTTATTTATTAACGACCAAATCATTACATATGTCATAAAGATCAACGCAATCATTATTCCTGGTACAATTCCTGCAATAAATAGTTTTGCTATCGACTCTTGGACAGTCACACCATAAATAATTAAAATAATTGAAGGTGGAATTAGAAGACCCAACGTTCCTGAACCAGCTAAACTTCCAAGCAGAATACTTTCTGGATATTTTCTTTTTCTTAGTTCTGGAATAGACATTTTTCCTACTGTGGCTACAGTTGCTGCAGAAGATCCTGAAATAGCTGCAAATAAAGCACATCCAACTACATTAACATGCACTAAGCCACCAGGTAGTTTCTGCATCCATGGAGATAATCCTTCAAATAAATTTTCAGATAACTTCGTCCGAAATAAAATTTCACCCATCCAAACAAATAAAGGAAGTGCAGTTAAAGTCCATGAAGATGAGGCTCCCCAAATTGTTGTTGCCATCGCATCACCAACTGGCCTTGTGGTGAACAGCATCATTCCTATTGATGAAACTCCAACCATGCTTATAGCAACCCAAATTCCCGAGCCTAAAAATATCAAGAGAACACTTATGAAAAATATAGTAAGTAAAATTTCAGTCATTTTTTTTTGTTTGTATTTTCAAAACTAATTGATGAGATACACATATGAAAAATATTAGTGATCCTAAAGCAACACTAGTTTGTGGTATCCAAATTAAAATTTCGTCAGCTCCTTCACTTCTCTCTTGAAATTCATAAGATATTTTTAGCATTTTCAAAAAATAAAAAGCTAGATAACCAGAAAATATAGTTGCAACTATCAAACTCCATAATTCCAAAAATCTCTTTTTAATCCCAGTAGCTTTTTCTAAAAATAAAGTAATTCTAATGTGACCACCTTCTACGAAAGTATAAGATAAAGCAAAAAAAGATGAGGCAGCCATACAATATCCAGAATATTCAGCTAGGCCTCTTATATAAAAACCAAATATTCTTGATGAAATTCCAATTAAAATAAAAACTGCAACCAAAATAAGAAAGAATGCAGCGATATAGCCTGAGTAACTATAAAGATTATTTAAAAATTTATTGACTTTAGCAAACATATAAAAAGGCCGTTTAATACGGCCTTTTTAATTATAATGATTTAATTATAAGCAGCAAGAACACTAGCACCTCTATCGCCAGCTTTTTTCTTCCATTCTTCTGCCATTGTAGCACCAACTTTTTTGAAATGACTTTCAAGGGCTGCATTTACTTTGCCTACTTTCATTCCAGCATCAGCTAAAGCTTTTTTATCAGCAACATTTCCTTTTTTTGAAAGTGCCCAACCTTTTTTCTCAGCAACTGCTGCCTCTTCCATAATCATTTTTTGTGTAGCTTTATCTAATTTATTCCAAGAACCTCTGTGAGCTACAATCATATTTTTTGGAAACCAAGCCGCAATATCATAAAAATACTTTACTCCATTTTCCCAAATTTTACTGTTCTTACCAGTAGTTGGTGAAGTAATCATACTTTCAACCGCACCAGTTGAGAATGCTTGGCTTATTTCAGCTGCTTCTATTTTTGTAGGTGCCATACCTGTCAATTCAGCCATTCTAATAGTTGCAGAATTATACGCTCTAAATTTTAAACCTTTTAAATCAGCAACACTGTTAATCTCTTTTTTACTATAAAGACCTTGCGCAGGCCATGGTACAGCGTATAAAAATACAAGACCTTTTTGATCTAGACCTTTAATTATTGCAGGCTTAGATGCTTGATACAGTTTCATAGCATCATCATAAGATGTCGCAAGAAATGGTTGTGAATCAATCTCTAATAACGGATCCTCTTTACCTAGAGCCGACATAAATCTCTCACCAATTTGAGCTTGTCCAGTTCTAACAGCCCTAAATATCTCTCCACCTTTAAATAGAGATCCACCTGGGTGTGTTACTATTGTTAATTTTCCCCCACTTTTTTCTGAAACATTTTTAGCAAATTCAGCTGCATTAGCAGAATGGAAGTTGCTTGCACCATATGCTAGTGCCATATCCCATTTTTCTGCAGCAAAAGCATTAGCAGTTAAAAGAACAGAAAATAAAACAGAGAGCAAAATTTTGAAAAGTTTCATAAATCCTCCATATTTTTAAAAAACATATCTCATTATGTATTAAAACTTAAATCAATAAAAATTTTTGATGTTTTATTGAAATATAATAAATAATTACTATTATAATAACATCTTGATCGAACAATCACTCATTTTACTGCAAATTATATTTATAGATATTATTCTAGCTGCAGATAATGCAATAATAATAGGATTAATAGCAGCTAATTTTGTACCAAAAAATAGAAAAAAAATAATATTCTGGGGAGTAGTTGGAGCGTTAGTTTTCAAAGTTATATTTGCAATATTTGCAACATATTTATTTAAGTTTTACTTCATTAAAATTCTTGGTGGATTACTTTTAATTTGGATTGTTAATGACTTAAGAAAAGATTTATTTGAAATTCAAAAAATTAAGTCTCCTAAAAAGAAATCTATGGAACCTTCATTTATCAAAAGTATTTACAAAGTGTTATTTGCAGATATTACGATTAGTTTTGATAACGTTATTGGCGTTGTGGGTGCAGCCAAAGGTAATTTTGGTTTTATGATTTTTGGCTTGGTATTATCAGTAGTTCTTACTGGAGCCTTAGCTACTTATTTAGCAAATTATATACAAAAACATTTATGGATAGCTTATATAGGTTTAGGCTTTATATTATTGGTTGCTATTCAATTAGTAATAGGTGGGCTAGTCGATTTAGAAATTTTAAATATTAATGAAAAATATATAAAGTATTTCTAATATTACCAAGTTCCAGTATTTTCCATCGATGACCAAGGCTCTTTAGGGGGAAGATTGCCTTCCTGAAGTATTTCAATTGATATTTTATCTGGTGATTTCACAAATGCCATATGACCATCTCTAGGTGGTCTATTAATTGTATAACCCATATCCATTAGTCTTTGACATATTTCGTATATATTTTTAACTCTATAAGCTAAGTGACCAAAATTTCTAGATCCTTCTCCTAAATTATCGCCGTCCCAATTATAAGTAAGTTCAATTTCTGCATTATTGTCGTTTGGTGCAGCTAAAAAAATTAATGTGTATCTACCTTTTTCATTTTCCATTCTTTTTGTCTCTTTTAAACCCAGTCCATCACAAAAAAATTTTAAAGACTCCTCAATATTAGAAATTCTGATCATTGTGTGTAAATATTTCATAGAAAAATTATAATTTATTTCTATTCTAGTTCAATAGTACTTGGTGGTTTTGAGGTCACATCATAGACAACTCTATTTATACCTCTAATGTTGTTAACTATTTTATTCGATACCATTTGCATAAATGATTTATTAAATTGAAAATAATCCGCTGTCATCCCATCTTCAGATGTTATTGCTCTAAGCAAACATAAATATTCATAGGTTCTATTGTCTCCCATGACACCAACAGTTTTAACAGGCAGTAATGCAGCATAAGCCTGCCATATCTTATGATATAGATTGTTTTCTCTTAATGCATTTACAAAATAATTATCTGCTTCTTTTAAAATTTTTATTTTTTCTTTAGTAATTATGCCTGGCATTCTAATTGCTAAACCAGGACCAGGAAAAGGATGTCTAGAAATAATTTCTTTACTTAAATTTAATTCTAGACCTAACATTCTAACTTCATCTTTAAATAAATACTTCAATGGCTCAACCAATTTTAATTTCATCCTTTTCGGCAGACCACCTACATTATGATGAGACTTAATTTTTGACGTTTGACTTCCTGTTACAGATTTACTTTCAATTAAATCAGGGTATAGAGTTCCTTGAGCTAAAAATTTTACATTTTTTATTTTTTTTGCGTATTTTTCAAAAAGTTTGATAAATAAATTTCCAATAATTTTTCTTTTTTTTTCTGGGTCTGTTACATTTTTTAATTTACTTATGAATAATTGTTCAGCATTTACATAAATTAAATTCAATTTAAATTTTTTTCTAAAAGTATTTACTACTTGTTTTTCTTCGTTTTTTCTGAGCAGGCCAGTATTAACGAATATACAAGTTAGGTTTTTTCCAATCGCATTACTAATTAATTTTGCTACTACACTACTATCTACTCCACCAGATAATGCACAAATTACTTTAGAATTTCCAACTTGTTCTTTAATTTGCTGCATAAGTTTGGATTTTTGATTTTTTGATGTCCAATTTTTTTTAATTTTACAAATTTTAATTACAAAGTTTTTTAATATTACTTTGCCTTTAACTGTATGGGAAACTTCTGGATGAAACTGTATGCCATATATTTTTTTTTTTACATTTTCTATCATGCATAATTTCGAATTTGAGGATTTTGCTATAACTTTAAAACCTTTAGGTAATTTAATTACCTCATCTCCATGGCTCATCCATACATTGGTGGATTTTTTTGAAAAGAAATTTTCGGTTAAAGCGCTTTTTTTTAATTTTGTAACTTTTGCTAACCCAAATTCTCTTGATTTTGCTCGTTTTACTTTACCTCCTAATTCTTTAGAGATTATCTGGTGGCCAAAACAAATACCTAAAATTGGAATATTTAAACTTAATATACTTCTATTGAATTTAACTTTTTTATTTTGATAAACATTTAAGGGACCACCTGATAAAATGATGCCTTTCACATTTTTTTCATTTTTGTAGTCTTTAAGTTTGTTGTGACTTATAATTTCACAAAAAACATTTAATTCTCTTACTTTTCTTGCAATTAATTGTGTAAACTGAGACCCAAAATCGATTATTAAAATTTTATCTAGATTATTTTCAAGACGCATCTTTTTTTTCAAACTCTTTTAGGCGTTTGTTAATAGATGCGATTTTATCACAAAGGTTCGAGCATATTTTCTTAAAATCTTCTCTAAGTTCCTCTGCTTTAGAAAAATTAGATCTTTCTAACTCAATATCTATTAATAGATACATTGCCTCTTCGTTGTTTGGCTCGAGTAGTAAGACTGTATTTATATTTTTTTCCAGTTCTGTTTTGTTTTCTTCATTTTTAAATATTTTTGCTAAATATAGATATGACTTTGAGTCTTTGGGATTGTATACAATATTTCTTTGAAATAAAAATTTTGAATCTTCATATTTTTCATTTTCATAAAGACTTTTTGCTTCATCAAAAAAATTAACTTTTTCCGCGTTAACATTAAAAACTAAAGTAAAAAGTAAAATTATTGCTAAGGTAATTTTTTTTATCATCTTTTTATTTCGTCTATGTTATGTACCATACTTTCATAAAAACCTGCTTTAGTAATTTTGACAAATTTTGGTTTTTTTCTGAGATCTTTAATTCTTTTTGCACCTAAGTATCCCATTGATGATTTTAAACCCCCTACTAGTTGGTAGATTATTTTTTCAACTGTGCCTTTGTATTTAACAAAACCTTCAACACCTTCTGCTACATATTTTGAAGTATCTTTTTGTTTTGATTGAAAATATCTATCTGCTGATCCTTTATTCATTGCTCCAATAGATCCCATGCCCCTAAAACTTTTAAATAATTTACCACCTCTTTTTATAATTCTACCTGGAGCCTGATCTGTTCCTGCAAATAATGATCCAATCATTACCGCATCTGCTCCTGCTGCAAGTGCTTTTGCAATATCCCCAGAAAATTTGATACCTCCATCAGCTATTAATGTTGTTTTACTTTTGCCCATACCTTTTTTTACATCTAAAATTGCACTTAACTGTGGAACTCCTATCCCCGCAACTAATCTTGTAGTGCATATAGATCCTGGTCCAATTCCAACTTTTATAATATCTACTCCTTGCTTAATCAGAAATTTAGCTGCTTCTGCTGTAGCAATATTACCTGCACATAAAGCTGTTTTAGTTGGTTTAATTTTTTTAATTTTTTTTATTATTTCAGCTACTTTTTTTGTGTGGCCATGAGCTGTATCAACAACAATTAAATCGATATTTTCTTTTAAAATCTTTTGAGCTCTTATGTGTTCGTTTAAACTTGCACCAACAGCTGCACCAACTAACATTTTTTTTGCTTTTACTTTTCTTATTTCTTTTATCTGATCATTTATTGATAAATTTCTATGTATAACACCTATTCCACCCTTTTTACCGATTGAAATAGCCATGTTAGACTCTGTTACAGTATCCATTGCTGAAGTTAGAAGGGGTATAGAAATATTTAAGTGTTTTGATAATTTAACTTCTGTCTTTACTTCTGAAGGTAAAATTTCAGAATAATTTGGTGCTAAAGTTACATCATCGAAAGTGAGTGCTTCTTTGATAGGATCCATGTCCTTATATAAACGATTCTTAAAAAAATGAAAGTATCTATCTTAAATTTTTGCAGATTAAGAAACTTTCTTTAGAGTCTTTTCTACTTGCTGGAGGCTTATAGACATTAAATTTTACAAAATTTTTTTTTGAAAATGCAATTATCTCATTAAATGAAGTTCCCATAAATAATTTTGAGACAAAATAGCCATTTGGCTTCATCATTTTTGTAGCGAAATCCAAAGCTTCTAAAACTAATTCTCCAGTTACCATAGAATCTAGGTTTTTGTTTCCCGTAGTATTGACTGCCATATCTGAAATAATTAGGTCAATTTTTCCACCAAAATAATTATTAATTTTATTTTGTTGCTCAGTATCCGTAAAATCTCCTTTTAAAATTTTTACATTCTTTATTTCTTCTATTTCTTTTAAATCTATTGCTAAATGCTTATTACATTTTAAATTACTTGATATATATTGAGACCAGCTTCCAGGAGCAGCTCCAAGATCTATTACTGATATATTATTTTTTAAAAATTTAAATTTTTCGTTAATTTCCTTTAATTTATAAACGGCTCTTGATCTATATCCTTCAACTTTTGATTGTCTAACATAAATATCTCTTCTCTGCTTATTAATCCAATTTTTTGAGATTTTATTTTTTTTCAATTAGTTTTGAACCTTAAAGATTTTGAGATTTTATTATTATCCAAAGTATTTAATTCTATCTCTAGATTTTTCTCGTTTCTCATATCTTTATCATTTACTTTAATACCACTAGCCAAATGTATAATTCCAATTTTATGATTTGGTAAAAAAGGTTCCACGAAAATTTTATTCTTTTCATCAAACTTTGGAAGTAAGTTGCTAGCTAACCAGTTGCAATTATGAGGAAGAAATTCAACATCTACATTATCAATATATACGCATATATTTATTGCTAGTTGCTCTGAACCAAATATTTGGCCATGACTAAGAGTAGTTTTTAAATTTTTTTGCCAAACATTCCAACAGCTAGAGTCTTTTTCTAATGAGAAAACACCAATATTAATATGCGGAGCAAATGCTAACTTTCTTGCTTTATTAATATCAATTTTAGATTTAATAGCGTGTTTAAAATTTTGAGATTTTATAATGGCTAATTTTCCAAACAACCAATTAACGTTACTTAATATTCTATATCCAGGTGTCATTGTCTGGGTAATGCCTAGTTTGCCATTATCACAAGCCTTAAAATATAAGTCTATTGAACTCCAATCTTGAACCCAAGCATCACAATCAATCCACAGATATTTTTTATAGTTAGGAAAATATTTTGGAAGAAATGCTCTTGATACCTGACTTTTTAGCCATTCTTTACCTTTAACTTTAGATTGTGGAACCTCAATATCCCATTCAGCTTTTTTGATCTCATCTACTTTATTTTTTAGAAGAGCAGTTTGCTCCTCTGTTAAACCCGCATCAAGTATACAAATAGCAACCTTTTCACTGTGATTGAATTGTTTAATAGAGTCTATTAATTCATTTAGCAATTCAAAGTAATTAGAATCTGCTAGAGAAATAATTACATTCTCTTTCATTACAAAATATCTTCGTGATGATCAACGCCATCATCTTTTTCTTTATTTTGTTTTTTTAAAAATAAGTAATGAATTGAACTTGCTGGAATCATTAATAAATAAATAATTCCTGAAATTATAATTGTATTAAAGGTATATATTAGCAACAAACCAAAATATAAAATTATTCCAAATAAAAGAAATATTGAAGTACTTCTTGGAACAACAATTCTTTTCAAAGAATATGTAGGAATTTTACTTATCAAAAGTACAGAAATAACAATGAATAAAGATGGAACAATAATATTTTTATTAATAGTTATAAACTGAACTTCGCTAAAACTATAAATTAATGGCATTAATACCAATACTCCACCTGCTGGTGATGGAATACCTTCAAAAAAATTATCTCTCCATGAAGGTTCACCTCCTGTTGAAACATTAAATCTTGCAAGTCTTAAGGCAACACAAACCACATATATTAAAGATATTAACCAACCAAATCTGCCGATATTATCTAGCGCCCAGAAATACATTATGAATGCTGGCGCAACTCCAAAACTAATTACATCCGTTAATGAGTCTAATTCTTTTCCAACTTTTGATGTGGCTTTAATTAATCTTGCAATTCTTCCATCTAAACCATCAATGATTGCAGCAATTAAAACTGCAATAACTGATAATTCAAATCTTCCATCAAATGCAAACTTAATTGAAGTCAAGCCAATACATACTCCAACCAAAGTCATAATATTCGGCAAAATAACTCTTGAATTTTTATTTGATACTAATCTTATATTCTTTTTTGGATTTTCCATTTATCTTTTAGCTATCAATGTTTCTCCAGCAACTGCTCTTTGATTAACTTTTACTAATGGTTCATAGTTTTCAAAATATAAATCTGCTCTACTTCCAAATCTAATCATTCCTATTCTAGATCCTTGATCAACATTTTCTTCAACTGAGGTATCTGTTACTATTCTCCGTGCAACCAGTCCTGCTATTTGGACTACAATTATGTCTTCTCCATGAGAATTTTTAATTTTATAATAATTTCTTTCATTATCCTCGCTAGCTTTATCAAGAGAAGCATTAATAAATTTTCCTGGTTTATATAAAATTTCTTCAATTTTTCCTGAACATGGAGATCTATTCACATGACAGTCAAATACATTCATAAATATACTTACTTTCTTAAATTTTTTATTTTCAAGTCCCAATTCTTTTGGTCCGTTTGTATCTAAAACTTGTAAAACCAATCCGTCAGCAGGACTTGTTAAATAGTTCTCATCATTTATTGGAATTCTCTCTGGATCTCTAAAAAAATAATAACACCAAATACTTAAGACCAAACCTATGAAACCTAGAAAACCATGAATGAAATATAAAATGATAGTTGCTACTACAAAAATTACTATAAATTTATAGCCTTCGTTATGAATCTTTGGAAAAATTTTGTCTATCATAATCGTTCAATTGATAATTCTGGATTAATATGTATATAAAAAGTATAAATTCAATTATTAAGATACATCAAAAAATGAGCAAAATTAAGGTAAAAAATCCCATTGTCGAGCTAGACGGCGATGAAATGACAAGAGTAATTTGGGAATTCATCAAAAACAAATTAATTCTACCTTATTTAGATTTAGGCATTGAATATTACGATCTAGGAATGAAAAGCAGGGATGATACAGATGACAAAATTACTATCGACTGTGCTAATGCAATCAAGAAAAATGGAGTAGGTATCAAATGCGCAACTATTACTCCTGACGAGGCGAGAGTTGAAGAATTTAAATTAAAGAAAATGTGGAGATCACCAAATGGAACAATAAGAAATATTATTGGAGGAACAGTATTTAGAGAACCAATAATTTGTAAAAATATTCCTAAACTTGTCCCATCTTGGACAGATCCATTAATTATTGGAAGGCATGCTTTTGGTGATCAATATAGAGCTACAGATTTTTTAGTTCCAGGAAAAGGTAAATTAGAAGTTAAGTGGACATCGGAAGATGGAAGTGATGAAAAAAAATATGAAGTATTTGACTTCCCGGGACCTGGTATTGCTCTTTCAATGTATAATTTAGATAAATCAATTGAGGACTTTGCAAGGTCATGTTTCAATTATGGCCTAATAAAAAAATGGCCAGTATATTTATCAACTAAGAATACTATACTAAAAAAATATGATGGTAGATTTAAAGATATATTTCAAAATGTTTTTGAAAAAGATTTTAAATCAGAATTCGAAAAAAATAATATTACTTATGAACACAGGTTAATCGATGATATGGTTGCTTGTGCAATGAAGTGGCACGGTAAATATATCTGGGCTTGTAAAAATTACGATGGTGATGTTCAGTCAGACACTGTTGCTCAAGGTTATGGTTCTTTAGGTTTAATGACAAGTGTTCTATTAGCGCCTGATGGTAGAACAATGGAAGCAGAAGCGGCTCATGGAACTGTAACTCGACATTTTAGAATGCATCAGCAAGGTAAAGAAACATCAACCAATCCAATTGCATCTATATTTGCTTGGACAAGAGGTTTGGCGCACAGGGGAAAGTTAGATAGCAATGATGAATTAATTAAATTTGCCAAAACACTTGAAGAAGTATGTGTTGAGTCAGTTGAATCAGGATCAATGACCAAAGATTTGGCAATACTTATTGGTCCTTCTACAAAATATTTAACAACTAACCAGTTTTTAGATGTAATTGATGGAAGTTTAAAACAAAAGTTAAATTAAGGTTTTTAGTTTTTCTAAAGCTTCGTCGATTTTATTTGAGTCTTGCCCTCCAGCCTGTGCAAAATCTTTACGACCTCCACCGCCCTTTCCACCAATAATTTCAGATCCTAGTTTTGCAAATTTAACTGCATCGTATTTATTTGTTAAATTTTCTGTTACACCTACAGCAAGACCAACTTTCTCATCCTTATTTGCAAATACTACTACTATTCCTTCACCCAATTCTTTTTTACCTGCATCAACAAGTTTTCTTAGGTCTTTTGGAGATAAATCTTGAATTTTTTGTAATCTAACTTGAGTGCCATTTATATTTTCATCTTTAATTATGTTTTTTGTTTTATCAGCTAAAACTGATTGAACATTTAATTGTTCTAATTGTTTATTAAGGTCTTTAATTAATCCTTTCGTATCTTTATTTTCTAGATTTGGTTTTCCACCTAATTTAATAATTTGAGCAGACACCTCTTTAATACTGTCTTCATCCTTTTGTGCAGAAAGGTTTGACATTTTTTCCTTATTTTTTAAGAATATTTCGAGTTGTTTGTCCCTTAAAGCTTCAACTCTTCTCACTCCAGCAGCTATTGAGGATTGGCTAACAGTTTTAAATTTTCCAATATCACCTGTATTTTTTACATGTGTTCCACCACATAATTCTGTTGAAAAATAAGAGTTATTTTCCGCTCCCATAGAAACTACTCTCACTTCTTCTCCATATTTTTCACCAAAAAAAGCTAAAGCACCTTTTTCAATGGCAGCTTTTGGTGTCATAATTCTTGTAGTTACATCAGTTTTGTTTTGTACGTATTCATTAACTAATTTATCGATAATTGTTAATTCATCCTCTGTAATTGGTTTCATATGACTAAAATCAAATCTTAGTCTATCAGGCGCAACTAAAGATCCTTTTTGCATAACGTGTTTTCCCAATGTTCTTCTCAAAGACTCATGTAATAAATGGGTTGCAGAATGATATGCCTTAAGATTGTTACGTCTTTCAATATCTATTTTCATTTCTACAACGTCTTTAATCTTAATCTCACCAGATTTTAGAATTCCATGATGTATAAACAGATCTCCAAGTTTTTTTTGAGTATCTGTAACCTCAAATACTGAATTACCAGATACTATTGTTCCTTGATCTCCAACTTGTCCACCAGACTCTCCATAAAAAGGGGTTTGATTAGTAATAATTATCCCTTCCTCACCATTTGAAATATTTTGTGCTTCTTTATTATTTTTAATTATCGATAACACCACTCCTTCTGATTGGTTAAACTCATACCCAAGAAACTCTGTAGGTCCTATTTTATCTTTTATACCAAACCAGATTTCTTCTTCAGAGGCATCTCCAGAACCTTTCCAATTTTGTTTTGCAAGCTCTTTGCTCTTTTTCATTAATTCATCAAATTTATTTTGATCAACGGTCAAAGATTTATTTTTTAAAATATCTTCTGTTAAGTCTAACGGGAAACCATAAGTATCATATAATTTAAACGCTACTTCACCTGGTAAAACTTTTTTTATTTTTGAAATTTCATCATTCAAAATTTTAATTCCTCTATCAAGTAATACTAAAAATTTTTCTTCTTCCATTTTTAATGTTTCTTTAATTAAAGTCTCTGATCTTTCTAATTCAGGATAATTTCCTTTCATTTCATCTTTCAATGTATCAAAGATTTTATTGAAAACTGGTTCTTTAGAACCCAGCAAATGAGAATGTCTCATTCCTCTTCTCATTATTCTTCTAAGAACATAACCTCTACCTTCATTTGAGGGTAATACTCCTTCTGCAAGAAGAAATGAGCTAGCTCTTAGGTGATCTGCAATTACTCTAAAGCTTGATAAATTATTTTCATCTTGTTTTACTTTTGTAAATTCAGAAATCGAACTAATTAATTTTTTAAAATGATCTGTTTCGTAATTATCATGTGTGCCCTGAAGTAATGCTGCAATTCTTTCTAAACCCATTCCAGTATCTACAGAAGGTTTTGGAAGATTAATTCTTTTAACTTTTGAAACTTGCTCAAATTGCATGAAGACTAAATTCCATATCTCAATATATCTATCGCCATCCTCATCTTTGGTTCCGGGTAAACCACCTTTTAAATGATCTCCATGATCATAAAATATCTCTGAACAAGGTCCGCAAGGGCCCGTTTCGCCCATTGACCAAAAGTTATCTGAAGTTGCTATCCTAATAATTCTATCGTCGCTAAAACCCGCTATTTTCTTCCAAAAATTGAAGGCTTCATCGTCTTCATGAAATACTGTTACATATAATCTATCTTTATTTAATCCAAAATCTTTAGTAATTAAATTCCAAGCAAGTTCAATTCCCCCTGAATTTGCAAACATTAATGTTGGATCATTATTTGGAACCAAATTGCTAGACTCAACTATTTTGTGATCATTTTTTTCGAAATAATCTAAAAAAGTTGATCTGATCTCGTTTAATGTTTTTGCCATATTTTGTTAAAATACAGCTTTTTCTATTGATGTCTACACCTCTGAAGGGAAAAAAGGCGCCCTTTCGAGCGCCTTTTTAATAACTAAAAGTTATCTGCTAATTTTTTTTAGTAGGAATTTCTTCTTCTTTTTTTTGAGCCTCTACTTTTTCCTCGCTTAGTGGATTTCCCTCAATTTTCTTTGAGATCACACCAGCCTTTTCTCTGATTGCCATTTCAATTTCAGCAGCGGCTTTAGGATTTTGTTCAAGGTAAAGTTTCGCATTCTCTCTACCTTGACCAATTTTTTCACCTTTGTAAGCGTACCAAGCTCCAGATTTCTCTACGATATCTGCTTTGGCACCTAGGTCTATTAGTTCCCCTACTTTACTAATTCCTTTTCCATACATTAAGTCAAACTCAACAACTTTAAATGGTGGAGCAACTTTATTTTTCACAACTTTAACTCTTGTTGTGTTACCAACGATATTATCTTTATCTTTGATTGCTCCAATTCTTCTAATGTCCATTCTAACTGATGAGTAGAATTTCAAAGAGTTTCCACCTGATGTTGTTTCTGGACTTCCAAACATAACACCAATTTTCATTCTAATTTGGTTAATGAAAATAACCATTGTATTAGTTCGTGAAATTGAGCCTGTTAATTTTCTCAATGCTTGAGACATCAATCTAGCTTGCAAACCAACATGAGTATCACCCATATCGCCTTCAATTTCAGCTCTTGGCGTTAATGCAGCTACAGAGTCCACAACAAGAACTGACATTGAGCCAGATTTAATTAATGTATCAGTAATTTCTAAAGCTTGTTCACCTGTGTCTGGTTGAGAAATTAGTAACTCTTCAGTATTTACACCTAATTTCTTTGCATACACTGGGTCTAAAGCATGTTCTGCATCAACGAAACCACAAATTCCACCTGCCTTCTGTGCTTCTGCAACTACTTGCAATGCTAAAGTAGTTTTTCCTGAAGACTCTGGTCCATAAATTTCAATAATTCTTCCTTTTGGTAATCCACCAATTCCTAAAGCAAGATCTAAGCTTAAAGATCCAGTTGAGATAGACTCAACATCCATAGCTTTTTGCTCACCAAGCTTCATTACTGAGCCTTTTCCGAAGCTATCTGTAATTTGGCTGATTGCTGCGTCTAATGCTTTATTTTTCTCTTTGTTTTCCAATTCTTTATCTTTTGCGGTTTTCACCACTTTTAGGTTATTTTTAGTCATTTTTTGCCTCTTTTTTTGCTTTTTTTAACACTCGAATCATGGATTTAAATGTACACATTTTGTTCTCATTGGCAATATATTTCTCAAAATAGCTTAAAATCGTTAAATTACTTAAGTTTTAGGTATTCGCTATTCAATAAACCAATAGCTTTTAGAACATTATATTGGGCGATAAGATTATTTCTCTCAGATTCTGCTAGAGAAATTTTTGCAGCCAATAACAAAGAGTTTGATTGAATAACATCTAGCGTTGTTCTTGAACCTCTTTCATACTCTGCAGCTATTCCTTCGTTAGCAATTTTTGCTGCTCTAACTTGAGATCTTACAGAATTTAAAAAACTTTTAGATGCTTCAAGATTTGACCAAGCACTTCCAACATTTTTTTCAGTTGTTTTTACTGCATCCTCAAATAATAAAATTTTTCTAGTTTTTAGATTTGTATTCTTGTTTATTTTTGCACGTTTACTTCCACCTGAATAAAATGGCCAGCTAATTGTTGCTTTAAGTGTATCCTTTTCTCTTTGGTCATAAGTTGAACTAAAATCCTCAGCATATGATCTTTCTAAAGATAAAGATGCGCTAGGTTTTAAGTCACTTTCAGCAATTGCAATATCCATTTCGGACTGATTTAATTCTATTTTAGCAATCATTATATCTGGGTTGTTCTCTCTTGCTAAATTGATTGCTGTACTAAGTTCACTTGGAACTCCTACAATTGCTCTATTTGTCTTTTTTAATTCATTGGTATTTAAAAGTTTACCAATGATATTTTCATAATTTAATTTGTTAATCATTAATTCACTTCTTGCCTGAGTTAGTTGGGCACTTGCTCCAGCAAGAGAAGATTCAGTTTGTGATAAATCTGCAGTTTTTATTTGTCCTCTATCTAATCTAACTTTATCATTTTCAAGTTGTTTAATAAGTAAATTTAAATTTTGTCTATTAATCGCAACTTTTTCTCTTGATAAAATTACAGATGTAAAAGCTTCTATAGCACTGTAAAGAACATCCTGTTCTTTTTTAAATAATTTTGCTTTTGAAAGTTCTAAACCTATTAAATTCTTTTCATAATTAAGGTCTCTTCCAAAATCTAATAAGGTTTGTTCTAATTTAATAGATGTGGTGAATGGATCAGAGTCGCTAATAGTTGCATCACCTCCACTCTGGTTGGTTAGTTTATTTGTTTCTTCAAGGCTCTTGGACCCACTTAAACTCAAAGAAGGCATATAATCGGCTTTGGAAATATTTAGATCTTCTTCTGATACTTTTATATTTTCTCTCTCAGCGTTTAATTGTTTATTATTGTTATAAGTTTCGTTTAATGCTTCGTATAAAGT
>LUMH01000029.1_pt1 | contig 36882 bp, 39 predicted proteins | sample 730001 | NCBI WGS metagenome assembly LUMH01 (sample SAMN03860268, study PRJNA289734) | marine metagenome | biome: seawater column; feature: ocean; material: water; isolation source: Red Sea water column Station 34 - depth 25m | place: Saudi Arabia: Red Sea | collected 2011-10-15 | depth 25 m
GTATCATAGAGGGGTGGCTCAATTAACCCTCGATGATACCGGTAGAATTCACGTTAGGGTACATGACGGATGAGTAAAGAAGGCCCCCCCAATCGACCAACATGGACGTAGATTCTCAGAGGGATGGCGGCTGGTGGCTCCCTAAGTCAAGGCTGAACGCGGATGATATAGACCTGGAGATTTCCCTCGGATGGCTTTCGGCGAAAGTTACCAACTTTGCGTATTTCATTATGGGTAAGGTGACTGGAGGATCTTTCAGATATGCTAAAAGAGTACTCGTAAGCAAGGAAGATGGCGTGGAAATCCACTACAAAGACGCCCAAAGCGGGCTTGAGGAGATTGTCTATTTCCAATCAAACCATATCTCCGCAGTCCACCGCTGGTATTCGAAGAGCAAAACCTCGGAGGGCAATGAAAGCACCTCGACAAATTACGCTATTGTGGCAAATTCAGTGATACACAAGATACCGGGGAGCAAGAAGCAGATTAGACAACTTTGTGAAATTCTCGAACTCGACTTACAGACGAAATCCCCCATTCATAATTACGATTTTCCAGAGCGAACGCTATTCGAATAACCAAGTTAGTTTGCTTAGCACGTGTCATAATGTGCCAACTGGTGAAGCCTATATTGTACTCAAGGGGTAGGTGTAACCCCTAATTGACGCCTGCATCGCTTTCCCTAGCAAACCTACCGCCTCGTAGTTCGTCGGCTAGAATGCAATTATCGTGATATCTTCGGTTTATCCCGCAGACCCATGCAACTAGCGGCTAGTAGGTTGGGCCCATGGGCCATACCCATCTTCTTCTAGAGGCTGAAATGGGTAGCTCACATCTACTATTTGCCATGGAAACTGCTTCCGCTACCGAAGCGACAGTCGTTTCATCGAAGAGTATCGTAAGGGGTTTATGCAGATTCTGAATTGCTCGGAATTTGCACACTGCCGCTTCGAAGCCCGCCCAAGTTGTAAGTGATCAGAGCGCTGCCGATGGCCGTAGGTAGAAGCCAGACCACAATCCCACCGCCAATGGCCGTGAGCGAGAAGGCGGTCACAGTCGAAATGGTTCCAGCACCCATGAAGATACCGTGAAGTCGAATTCTCTCTTTCCCGCGTGGGGCTTTGCCACTCTTCAATGAAAGGCGTTGGAAATAAGTCAATGAACCACAAATAAACGAAAACACGAGAGGGACGATTGCAAAACTGGCCCCTTCATCCCAGAATGCAATATCTAGAGAAATGAACAGAAGACCCAATGTGCCGATGATTCCCAACCCAACAAGCGCTTGATCGATGTTGCCGACTGAACCTTTTCGATTCTGCCCTAGCCTCCAACCCACGAGGACCATGTAAGTGGAAAAGAACGCAATGAAAAGAAGGAAATCAGTGCTTCCCAGCCACCACAAGGCCCCTGCTGTCAACCCAACACCAATCATGGCAAGAGCGTAGATTCTCCCAACCTTTGCATGAAATTTTGGGCCTTTTTCAGTGAGAAAAGCAAGGGCTGCAGTGAGCAATGCTACGCTACCAAAGGCGATGTGGACAAGAAGAAAAAATGTGTCCATGAGCGACCTAAGTGACTGGTTTTTTTAGTTGTGACATAGTTCCAAGGAGATTTTTGCAGTATAGACTCCGTATCAATTGACCATCAAAGATTGATTGGGTTCGGTTAGACACCCTATCTATTGACAATGAACAACTCGGTAGCGTACCTAATGGGACTCAGTATGGCTCTTTTTCCAAAGGTAAAAGAATTGACAGATTATACAAAATATGAACTCAAACAATAAGTAGTCACGGACATGCGGCTTAGAACATAAGTGATAATATGGACGCAAAGACAATTTTTCAGCCGAAAATATGGTACATCATATGTGGAGCAGTGGCTCTCATTGGTGGAATTGAGAACAACATAAACGCCGAAACTTGGGCAGAAAGCGCTTGGGGAGAAGGAAATGCAAACGAGCAGGCACTGGCAATGGAGGCGCTGTTCGGTCTTTTCATGTGTGGATTTGGAGCAATGGGACTTACCTGTGCTTTTGCCTTAGAGGGAACCGCTCAAGCAAAGTTCGCTTTGGCCAATGGCGCAGTTATCTCCGCCTTTTTCATATCGATGTTCTTCGTACTCCCTACGACAGGATACGAAATGCCAGGTATTGCCTGGTTGGTCCCACCGTTCTTGTTTATGGGTGGTTTGATGGCTTCTGGCTATCTTCACATGAACGATGAATAGCAAACAGCCGAGTAATACGAAGTAACCGTTGTAGTGCTATCCACCAACTTCGCTACCCACAAAGGCGTATAGAGGTCAGAGGGTGAAGTTCATGAGCCAACCGGTCAAAGCAAAATCATGTCTAAGTGGTACTATCTAACGATGGCAATTTTTTCCGAAGTGATTGCAACATCATCACTCAAATCGACTGAAGGTTTCACCAATTTCTTTCCATCTCTAATCGTGTTGGCTGGTTATTGTTCTGCATTTTATTTCCTTTCGTTGACTCTGGACGAGATTCCTGTAGGCATTGCATACGCAATTTGGTCAGGAGTGGGGATTGTAGGAATTGCGGTGTTTGCAGTGATTTTTCACGGCCAACAGTTAGACGCCGGAGCAATATTGGGGATGGGTTTGATCATAGCTGGGATCATCATAATGAGAACCTACAGCACAATGAGTCTAGAGTAACAAGATTAAATCCCGAACTCCCAATTGCTTGTAGGACAAACCTGAGCGCAACGTGCATCACAGTTGGTCGAAGGGGACTTCCGACTCCTCCCCCGAGCCCAGGTGCTTGATCTTGACAGCCCCCCGTGACCACTCGTCCGGCATCACCATCACCAGCCTCTCTGCCCCGAGCCTCTCCGCGTGCTTGAACACCCACTTCATCTTCTTGTCCTCCAGCACTAGGTCGGCGCTCCTGCCCCCTGACCTGATGGCGGATGCGACCTCCATGGCAGCCCCCCTCAGCCCGGCGCCCATACCGAACACGACGTCCTGGGCCCCATGGGGGACGTCCGGGACCAGACCCTTGTCGCGAAGCAGCTCCATCACCACCATGTCCCCGAAACCGAAGCCAGTGGCTGGCAGGTCCTTGCCCCCCAGTGTGCCGATGAGCCTGTCGTACCGACCGCCCCCGCAGACGGCCCTCAGCTCGCCCGCCCTGTCGTGGGCCTCGAAGACGGGGCCCGTGTAGTAGGCCAGTCCCCTGACCACCGAGGCGTCCAGCTCCACCCAATCGCCGATCCCGTAGGACTCGAACAGGGAGAACATAGAGCCTAGCTCCGAGACCGCCTCGCTGGTGCTACCCAGGGCCCCTTCCAGGTCGCCCATGTCCTTGATCCCCAGGACGGACTGGATTGTGGAGATGGCATCGGGGCCCAGACCCAGCTCGGTCAGCTGCGCCTCGATGGCCTCGGCGGGCAGCTTGTCCATCTTGTCGACGATGATGCATGTCTCGGAGAAGGCGCCCCCGGTGACCCCGAGCGATCCCAGTACCTCCTCGAGCACCTTCCTGCTGCTCACCCTGATGACCAGGTCCTCGGAGGACAGCCCAACGCTGCGGAAGAAGTGGACGAGGACGGAGACTATCTCCGCGTCGGCCTCGATGCCCCCCGCGCCCCAGATGTCCACGTTCCACTGGTAGTGCTCGCGCCCTCGGCCCCTCTGGGTCCTCTCGTAGCGCCAGCACTGGGGTATGGAGTACCACTTGATCGGGAGCGCGAGAGCCCCCGAGCGGGCCATCACCATCCTGGCGAGGCTCGGGGTCATCTCCGGCCTGAGCGCCACCTTCCTCCCCCCCTTGTCCTCGAAGTTGTACAGCTGCTGGGTGATCTCCTCGCCGGACTTCCGGGTGTAGAGCTCCTCGGTCTCGAGCACCGGGGCGTCGTACTCCTCGAACCCGTGGGAGCGCGCTGCGCTGTGGAACTTCTCGAAAAGCCAGTTCCTGACCCTCATGTCCTCGGGGTAGAAGTCCCGGGTGCCTCGAACGCCCTGTGTCACGGCCCCGCCAAGAACGGGACCACTTCAAGCCCTACGTCGTTCCCTGAACGCATCGAGCCTTTCTTTGCGGGTAATCCTGCCGTCCGCGAGCGGGAACGCGTAGTACCTCAGGGCCAGGAAGGTGAGGAAGCCGAAGGCCGAGGTGTTGACCACCCAGGACACCAGCTGGCTCATCCCCATCATCTCGATCATGATGTGGAATGTCACCGTCGACACCGCCCACAGCGTCCCGTAGACTACCATCAGCTTGGTGAAGCTGGACCGGACCTCCGAGTCGGACTCGAAGGTTATCCACCTGTGCAGGGCGTAGGCCTGGACCGAGCTGATCAGGAAGGAGACGGCCCATGAGACGGTCTCGGGGTACGGCGTCCACGTGTTGTAGTTGTAGAAGAAGAGGTACAGGGCCGCGAAGACTGCCACGTTGAAGCAGCCTACGGTGCAGTACATCGCGTACTCCCTGATCATCTTCGTCCAGGGATAGTCGTCGCTGAACATCATCACGCAGACCCCGTCCAGTCGGAGAGCGTGTGGGCGATATGAACGGGTACGTCCTCCGCCAGCAGACCGGGGCCCTTCTCCCCCGCTGCCCTCTCGCCGGCCTCCCTCAGTAGCGCGCAGCCCAGCCTGGCTGCAGGCCAGGGCGGCATCCCCTGGGCCAACAGCCCGCCTATCGCTCCGGCTAGCAGGTCGCCGGTCCCGCCCACGGCCATCCTCGGGTGCCCGCCCCTGGCAGATGCGCTTCTACCGCCCGGTCCTGTCAGCCGGTCCTCCGGGCCCGTGATCACTATCGTGGAGTCCTCCTCTATGCATTCGGAGAGGGCCTCGTGCGGCTCGGCCTCCCCCAGCCATCTGGATGCCTCCGCCTCGTGCGGGGTGGCCACCCCGGTCATCCCTCTGGGCCACTTCCCTCGGGGGAGGGCGCCTACGGCATCGGCATCCACGACGATCGGGGTTCCCTGCTCCGTCGCCATCCCCAATATCGCCTTCACGGCCTCGATGGTTCGCTCGTCCCTGCCGAGGCCCGGGCCTATCACGATCGAGTCGGGCCTCCTTCCGGACTGGGTGAACGCCCCTATCGACGCCGTGGAGGACATGGTCAGGAGGTCTCCGTCGGGGAGCTCCTCCGGGATGATGCTGTTTGGCCACTCGCACCTGCTCGCTGCCTTCGAGGGCATGGCGACGTGGACGAGGTCGCACCCGCTCCGGGCCGCTGCCATCCCCGCCAGCATGGGTGCGCCGTGGTATGGCCCACCTCCGATCACCAGGAGCCTGCCGCGGTCGCCCTTCCTCGCTCCTGGCTCAAGCGGGGGGTAGCGCTGGGAGTCGCCTGGCCCGCAGTCCTGTATCTCGGGTGGCCATGGGAGGTCCGAGACGAGAATCTCGCCGCAGTCCTCCCGGCTCATCCCCGACTTCGTGGAGTGGAAGGTGAGTGTCCTGGAGGCTCGGAGGCAGTCGGGCCCCCCCAGCCCGGTTGGGATGTCGCATGCCAGGACGGGCGCGCCCAGTGACCTGGCCCAGTCGGACATCTCCGAGATCGGCCCCCTTAGGGGGGAGCCGGGGCCGCCTCCTCCCGCACCGAGCATGCAGTCGACGATCAGGTCCCAGGTCCCGTCAGGCCTGGATGGCCATACGTGGACCCCCGGGGACTCCTCGGCGATCGACCTGGCATGCGATGACGCGTCCGTGTTGGATTTGGGGCGGCTCGCCACGACCGCGGACCTCCCGGACAGGGAATCGGAGCACGCTGCGACGAACCCGTCGCCCCCGTTGTTGCCCGGTCCGCACAGGAACAGGACCGTGCCGGCGGTCATCGCGGAGGCCTCCCTCGCGAGGCTCTCCCCCGCCGCTCTCATCAGGTCGATCTCCTCGACGCCCAGGCTGACCGCGTTGCCGTCGAAGACGGAGACCTCGTCCCAGTGCATCGTCCAGCGGGAGCGCTCTTCCATGGGCACCAACGCACCTAGGCGACTTCCGCGTCCACGGGCTGGCTACCCGGGGCGGCCTCGTAGTCGTAGCTGGCGTCCCACCAGCCGTCCGGGGGCTCCTCCCCGACGATCACGACGAACGGGTCGTCCCCTCCGGGGAGCATGTCGATCGGGACGTCGGCGCCCTCGGGGACGTTCCTGAACACGGGCCGGGTGATCAGCAGCCTGTTGAATCCGATGAACAGGGATGCGGTGACCCCCCAGAACAGCAGGATGATGGTTATCCCGTTCGGGTTGGATGGGTTCCATGGGTCGTCGACGTTCGCCAGGAGGTCCACGAAGTACGAGAGCATCAGTACGCTGAACATGATGGGGAAACCCAGGTACATGATCACGTCCCACCACCTCCCTATCCACCAGTCGTTGTCCCCGGTGTTGATGAAGTCGTCACGGAAGGAGGAGACCCCGTGGTCGAGGTAGTCTCGGAAGCTGAATCCCTCCACCCCGTTCTCTGCCTTCCATGCCTTGTACCTGGACCACCCGTAGTTCCAGATGGTGTATGCCATGAACAGGCCGCTGAACATCAGCCCATAGCCCCAGATGTGGTCCTGGACCTCCAGGAACTGGGGGAAGCGGACGCCGGTTGTGGGGTCCATCTTGATCCAGAGAGCGGCGCTGGGTAGGCCGAAGAGGAAGATGGCCAGGCCAGTGAGTGCCACCGACCACTCTCGGTCGTACCCGTGGTCGACGAAGTTCCTCACGCAGAGCTCGACGGTGGATATCATCGACGTCAGGGCCGCGAAGGAGAGTGCCAGGAAGAATACTGCCACCATTATCAGCTGCACCACAGGGCCGCCCGGAGCCTGTGCGAACACCTCGGGCAGGACTAGGAAGGTGATGGCGGAGCTGCCCCCGCTGACCGCTCCCAGCGGGTCATCCGAGACCGAGAACACGGCCATCATGACCGTGAGTCCGGCGATGATGCTGATGCTGTTGTTCGCCAGGCACATGGTCGCTGCGTTGAGCGTGGTGTCCTCGTCCTTCCTCATGTACACCGAGTACGTGATGGCCATCCCCATGCCGGCGGAGCATGACCAGGCGGACTGGGAGAGGCCGTTTATCCACGTCTCCGGCTGCACCAGGTACTCGGGTTGGATGCTGAACATGTAGATGAAGCCGTCCAGCGACCCGTCCTTGACGTCCATCACGAACGACAGGAACAGCGCCGTGAACAGCAGTACGAAGAGCGAGGTCATCAGCGTGACGTTCGCCTTCTCTATCGCCTTGGCCCCTCCCCATATGGCCGCAAGAGTGATCATCACGGTGATCCACTGGAAGAATATGACCTGCATCGGATTCTCGAGGAAGGTGTTCCAGACCTCGATGGTGTCCACCCCCTGCGAGAGACCTCCTCGCAGGGCTATCTGGAAGTAGTTGAGGCACCAGCCGGTCACTACCGCGTAGTAGAATCCTATTGCGACGTTGATCCATGCCGTCCACAGGCCCATCCATGCGAACCTCCTGCCCGCGAAGATCCGGAACGTGCCCACGGTCCCCACCCTGCTGCGCTTGCCGAGGGCGAACTCGGCGATGATCAGCGGGACGGACCACAGGAACAGGAATATCAGCCACGGGATCAGGAACGAGCCTCCCCCGTTCGCGCCGACCATCCTCGGGAACCTCCAGATGTTCCCGGTCCCTATCGCCGCGCCTATCGTGGCGAAGATGAGCCCGAGTCTCCCGCTGAACTGGTCGCTCGTGTTCTCCGTCTCGGCGCCCATGGTGAGGCCTCACTTCCCCTTCTCGAGTATCGTTATGGGTTGGGGCTCGATCTCTTCCGGCATCCCCAGAATCCTTTCGTCCTCTGAGAACATCTCCCTCAGGGTGAATCCGAGTCCCCCCCAAACCATCGTGGCGATCACCAGGAACATCAGGATGCTCAGAACCGCGTCCCCGAAGGCTGCCCTGTATGGTATGGACAACTCGTAGTAGTTGCCTCCCTCCTCGACCGTTGGGTAGCTGAACGGGAAGGCCCCGTTCGCGGTTCCCAGCATCGCCTTGTACTGAATCTTTCCAACTGACGTGTCTGGCAGCGGGATGTCCCCGACCATCCTGGTCCCGTTTGAGCCGTCAAGAAGTTCGCACATCTCCGTGGTCTCCCTGAATGCGGACATCTTCCACGGAACTTCGACCCATTCCGTCGGACCGAAGTCGTTCTGCTGCCTGGTCGGCTCGACGAATCTCCACATCAAGTGGGACTTGTTTATGTCTGGGGTGAACGGGAACGTCGGGTCCAGGCAGAGCCCGATAGGGATGTCCCCGCTGGTGGGGACCCGGACGTCAGCGGGTTGCTGGAGGTGTTGAGTGGCTGTCGTGTTCTGGATTCCGACTATCGCCCTGTAACGGGGGTCGTCGGCCATCTCAACCATGTAGAAGGGGACGCCGAGGTTCCTCACTGCGATGTGGGCGATGTCCTCTGGGTACTCGTGGAACGCGTTGCCTATCTCCATGGTGTAGCAGTACGAGTTGTGCACTCCGTAGTGCCAGTCGCAGAAGTCGCCTGTCGTCGGATAGAGGTCTGAGGACTGCATGGCCGCATAGTCGGTCATCTGCCCCATCATCTGCCCGTGGTAGACCAGGTACTCGTCATCCGGGGTGTAGCAGTCGGAGCAGTGCCCCCATGGCCAGAGGACTAGTTCGGAGAATGAGTGCCATGTCAGTGTTGACTTGAAGTCCGATGCGCCGTTCATGTCATCGTCGTTCATCTCGGTCATGTCCTGGATGAACTTGGTCTCAGGCTCGGTGTTCCCCCCCATCCAGTCCTCGTCGATCTGCCCGTCCGCATCGTCGTCCTTGCCGTCGACGTGGTCCTCGTTGACGAAGCCGTCTCCGTCGTTGTCCTCCAAATTGACGGGTCCGTTGTACACGTCGTTGTTGGGCCCGCTCGAATAGCAGAACCCGGGGAAGATCGGTCCAGTCGCTCCCAGGGGGGCTCCCCATTCGAACTGGTAGTTCCTGTTCAGGTCGACGCCGTCGCAGCTTGGGTCCACCGATTCGTCGACATCGGGAATCGGGGTGACTCCGGTGTGGGTGTTGTCTCGTAGGTTCTTCCTCCACCCGCTTCGGTAGCAGTTCTCCCACGCAGTCTCCCCGCAGTATTCCTCCATGTCGTAACGGTGGCCGTCGGTGTTCAGCATCGGGATCAGGTAAATCTCGCGTGTGTTGACCATGTCGGTGATGAACTGCTCGCTGAAGTCCTCGTCAACGCCGAGGTCGCCGGGACCGCAGGGGTTGCCGTCCCCGTTGCTGTCCTGGAATGAGAGATTGAGCCCGAGGCAGTCTCCGTCGTTGTCGATCCCGTCCCAGCCGTCCTCGTCGATGAGTCCGTCCCCGTCGTTGTCTATTCCCGCCTTTCCGTAGTAGAAGGCGACGGTTTCCAGGAAGAGCATGGGGACCTGGACGGACATCCACTCCCTCGCATGATGGTTCCCGACAAGCATTACGTCGGGACGGTCAGCGTAGTTCCCGTCATCCCCGTTGAAGTCGTTGTACTCCCCCCCTCTCACGTTTGAGGTGATCTTCATCCACGGACTGGGGTGGTTGTAGTACCATCCCTCGTAATCGTTCGATGTGGTCATCTCCCCCCGTGCGTTCATCCCTCCGAGGAGCCCCTCGTGGAACTGGAGGAAGTCCGGGTAGTAGGCGGCCAGCGTCTGCATCCTCTCCTTCATCGAGAAGTAGTCGTAGTACTCCCTGAACTGGAGTTTCTCGTAGTCCCCGTGGGGCCCCCACGGGAAAACCTGGTTCGCGTATTCGGTCGACCAGATGTCCTCAGGGGAGTATCCGGTTCCCACGTCCTGAGCGGACGCGACTGGCGCAAGAGCGACTGGCGAGAGCATGCATAGCAGGAATGGGAGGAGCATGGCTGTCACTGGGGCGCCCGGGTTATTCCAGGCGTTTCCGCGGCTCTCCTCGGGACAGTGCCTTGCCATGCTATTTTCTGCGGGGGAACCCTACGTATTGAATCGTACGGAGTCCGGTCCGTAGGACCGAGATGTCTTTTATGGGAGATACCCCTTCCGAAAAATCATGACAATTGGGGACGATATAGCTGACCAACTGGCCGGGGAAGAGGCGATTTACGACTTTTCCACCTTGGGATTGGGTTTCCTGATTCTACTAATCGGAGTTTCAACTTCGGCTGGTTTGGTATCTAGGAGAATACTGTTCCCGAGGATAATGGATCTCTTCTCGAAGACCGAGAGGATCGACGGTAGGACTCTTTTCGCACCTCGGTCCTTGGGATGGATGGTTGGGCTTCTGGTAATGTGGCAATCCTTAGACTGGTTGCTGGAGAACGTATCGGCTTCCGAAGGAGATTTCATTTGGAACAACGGCCTAATGGAAACTGTAAGTGAGATTTCCAGGGCGGGTTTCGTCATCCTGATGCTAGTCGCTGCTTACAGGCTAGTGGACTATCTTGACGCATTCATCGTAGTCGAAGGAGACAACATGGCGGCTAGGAGATCTCTGGCTAGCGTCGCCGAGGCAATAGGGCGGCTTGCCGTGGTGATAGTGGGTGCTTTCGTCCTTGCAGGGCTGGTCGGACTGAACCTGAATGGGATGATCGCAGGCCTCGGAATCACTGGCCTTGCACTGGCCTTAGCCGCAAAGGACTCTGTGGCCAACATATTCGGGGCGATTTCGATTATCATAGATCAGCCCTTCAATGTCGGCGACTGGATCATCGTCGAGGATGTGGAGGGCGAGGTGATTAGCATTGGTCTTAGGACTACCACGATCAGAACTGGGAACGATACCATCGTCACGATGCCGAACTCCAACATCACTAACTCGCCTGTCGAGAACTTCACAATGAGGAGGTTCAGGAGAATAAGGCCATCCTTCGAATTCGAGGAGGATAGCGACGAGGGGGCGCTCAAGAAGTTCTGCGATTCGCTATGCGAGAGGGTTCTCGCGGATCCCCGAGCCACGAAGAACGAGGACTCGTGGGTGAAGATAACCAACAGCTTGCCTCCCAAGATGACGGTGTCCTGCAACTTCTACTGCCAGTCTAGCGCCAAAGTCCAGAGAGAGTTCACAGAGGACATCCTACTGATGGGACGTTCGATCGGAATAGAGTGCGGACTGACGTTCCATGAGCCTAGAAGAAGGACCTAGTCAGGGGTTACTGCATGAGCAATCTAATTCTAATCAGGCATGGTCAGTCCGTGTGGAACGCCGCCAACCGCTTCACAGGATGGACTGACGTCGAGCTCTCCGAGGTTGGGGTCTCCGAGGCCGAGGAAGCGGGCCGAAGCCTGAGTTCCCACAGGATTGACGTGGTCCACACCAGCGATTTGATCAGGGCGCAGAGGACTGCTGAGATCATCATGAGCCTGAATGAGTCCTCCGAGGGATACTCAACCAAGTTCGACTGGAGGCTCAACGAGAGGAACTACGGTTCTCTGCAGGGGCTGAACAAGGCCGAGACCGCAGAGAAGTTCGGAGCAGAGCAAGTACACATTTGGAGGAGGTCTTTCGATGTCGCGCCTCCTGATGGTGAGAGTCTGGAGATGACAGCTGAGAGGACCATTCCTTACTTCGAAGAGGAGATTCTGCCAGACCTGCAAGCCGGGAAGGGCGTACTCGTCTCGGCTCATGGCAACTCACTGAGATCCATAGTGATGCACATCGAGGGCATTTCGCCCGAGGACATAGTGTCCTTGGAAATACAGACGGGTTCTCCCATGTTCTACGAGTTCGAGGGTGGAGAGATCAGTAGAACCGGTTGAATGGGATCTCGGGCGGGGGGGACCGGCTCCGGTAGATCCTCATCAGACCAATGCTCAATGCTATGCTTGCAATAGGGAGGGGGATCTCCCCTGCTGACGGGGGGAATGAGCTGATCAGCGAGAAGACCCCTATGGATCCTGCCATCATTGAGAGTGCTCCGAACGTCCTGTTGTTGAACATCCTCTTCTGATACCTTGGAACGTAACTAATCAGGCCAGTAGCAGGCTGTGGGGCTCCTGACTGGTGTGAGACGGCTTCTATCACGTCGAGGAGGCACTGCTCGTACTCCCATATCGCTAAGCCTCCTCGGTGCGAGTATAGCACCCGGTCCGATGACCAGTTTTCGGGTGCGCTGCTCCTCCATCCTTCGATCAGAGATGACCTCAATTCCACGATGTCAAGGTCCGATTCTGTTTCGTAGAACGCCCTCGAGAGGTCGTGAGCAACTGAGGCCAGGTCCCTGATGGCGGGGAACTCGCATTTCGCTGGAAAGAGTGCGGAGTGTAGTCTCGGCCTGGATATCCTGATCCTACCCCCATGGAAGTCTGCCAGACCTACGTCACCCAGTCCCAGCATGCACTCCGAGTCTCTGGAATGGGGGACCCTCCAAACCGAATTTGACCGTAGGAGCTCTTCGATGCCCGCGACCCTGGCGTTCCATCTGTTCGGGTCAGGAGGAGTGGTCCTGACTGGCTCGACATGCTTGTGGTACCGTCCCAGGGAAATTCCACATTCCCTGAGAGTCTGAGTCGCAGATTCGTGGTCTCCATCGATTAGTGCCCTAATCAGTGCATCTCTGGAGCTTTCCTCGGTACTGCTCTCCTCCCAAACCAGTATCAAATCGCCACCCCCCCAGGAGAAGCCGCCACAGGGAGCATCGCATACCTCGGACGAAGCGTCGATCCTGCGCCTGAGCAGACCATCCGACCCCCAGGGCAGGAACTCCGCAATCCAATTCGAGTCCCCGCTTAGTCTGGCGATCGGGCCTCTGTCGTTCTCCGATAGCAAGACGGATGACAGAGATGATGGATCTGGAACCTTCCCCCATGATGTCAAGTCGGATGTCGCTTCCTCCCACTCGGAGATGCCATCGATGGGTATCGGCTCGACCAACTTGCAAGTCATTCCGATACCAGCAAAGGAGCGAGGCTCGAAGCCCGATGGGGTTTCTGATTCGTCGATGACCTCTTTCATGGCCGCAGGCCTCCATTTCCTCTCCCAGACAGACATGTTCCTCGGACCTAGGATAGGGTCCAAGGCTTCATTGAATCGGTCTCCGAAGCCTTGAATCATACAGCCTCGAGCGACCCCCGTGGAGAAGCAGGTTTCTGAGCTGCCCCTTGCCGTCGACATGGATGGTACTCTGATACTTACCGACATGAGCTGGGTCAGCATCAAGAGAGTCCTGCTGAGGCGTCCTTGGATAATTCCTGGAATGATAGCGAAGGAATTGACCGGAAGGAGAGCTCAGTGGAAAAGAGACCTAGCTGAGAGGTTGGTCTTCGACCCATCCGAACTGGAATACCACAAGGAGTTCCTGGACTGGCTAACTGGTCAGCAGGCCAAGGGCAGGACGCTGGTGCTGGCTACGGCATCTGACAGAATCATTGCAGAGCAGGTTGCTGGTCATGTCGGATTGTTCTCCGATGTAATGGCATCCGACTCATCGTTCAATCTCAGAGGTGAGAAGAAGGGGGAGGCACTCGCTTCCAGGTTCGGTGAGAAGGCTTTCTCCTACGCTGGAAACAGCAAGCACGACATCCCGGTGTGGGAGTACGCCGGAGAGGTGATTGTGGTGAATCCAGAAAGGGGTTTGCTGGACAAGGTAGGGGATTCTGCAGACATCATTTTCGAATAGGTCATTACTGGTTAGTAGTCATAACGTTGGTACTGCCCGGGCACAGTAATGGGAAGGGGGAGGAAGAGTGCAGGTCGATTAATCGACAACATAGCCAAGGGACTCCTCAGATTCCGAATTATATCGGTTCCAGCAAAACTCATTTCTAACTCATGGCTAGCTTGGAGTTTCGTGTCAAGATTAGATCGAGTTAGAGTAAAGAGGCAAAGGGGCAGAATCTCGAGTGGGGAGCTCCCGAAGCATGTCTCCATCATCATGGACGGAAATCGCAGATTCGCTTTGAGCCTCAGTCTTGGGACTGAGATGGGGCACGCCCACGGTAAGGAGAAGCTGAAGGAAGTAATGGATTGGGTATTGGATTTAGGGATACCATACCTGACTGTATACGCGCTTTCGACGGAAAATCTCTCCAGCAGAGAGGAGGATGAGTTAGAGTCGCTATACGACCTGTACGTGGCAGGTCTGAATGAGATTTCAGAGGATGAGAGGATTCATTCCAAAGGAGTCAGAGTTAGGGTTGTAGGTAGGAAGGAAGAGCTCCCGGAGAGAGTGAACGAGGCAATAAGAAATGCAGAGGACAGGACCGCCGGTTACTCCAATTTTACCTTCACGGTTTGCCTGGCATACGGTGGGAGGGAGGAGATTGTCGATGCAGTGAAGGGAATTGCTTCCGACCATGCGACTGGCGAATTGTCGTTGGATCAGATTGACACAAATGAGATCTCGAGTCGTCTTTACGACGCAGAAATTCCAGACCCTGACCTGGTCATCCGAACGAGCGGAGAAGAAAGGGTCTCGAACTTCCTGCTTTGGCAAATCGCTTACTCTGAGCTCTACTTCACTGACGTTCACTGGCCTTCGTTCTCTAAGGCGGTTCTGTATGAAGCGATAGAGACCTACCAGAAGAGGAGGAGAAGGTATGGCGGATGAGGGGGGCCACAGAAACCCCGCACTCGCGGTGGATGCCGTCTCTGTAAGGCACGGCCCAAGCGGACTCCAAGTTCTTCTCATCACCAGGGGCTTCCCGCCCTATGAGGGGAGGCTTGCATTTCCGGGGGGGTTCGTGGAAAGAGGTGAAGACCCAGAAACTGCAGTACTGAGAGAGTTGAGCGAGGAGACTGGAATCGAGGGAAGTAACCCTGAGCTATTCGCTGTAAGGGGAGACCCAAACAGAGATCCAAGAAAGCATATCGTCTCTATTTTCTACCGGGTCAGAGTCGATGCGGGCGCCATTCCCGTGGCTGGGGATGATGCCAGAGATGCTGAATGGATAGATCTTGAAGGCCTGACGGCTGAACAATTGGCTGGAGACCATTACTCAATCATCGAAGAGTTACGCAAGTAAGCCTATACACAGCACCTCGTGGGAGAGACATGGGCAGGAAACTGAAGATAGATACTGGAGAGCCGAAATTAGGTCCATACACCCCTGGAATAAACGTCAAAGACCACATCTGGCTATCGGGCCAGATCGATGTTGACTCAGGCGATGACATAGCGTCGCAAACAACTGGGACTCTGTCCAAGATTGACGATCTGCTAGCAGCTGCGAACAGTTCCAAAGCCGATTTGGTGAAAGTTACCATTCTTATGACGGACATAGGTTTCTATGGGGAAATAAACGAAATTTACTCAGATTGGCTGGGAGATACAATCGCTCCAGCAAGGGCGGCATACGAGGTGCCGAAACTCCCAGGTGGGGCATTGGTGGAGATAGTCTGCGAGGCTTTCAGAAACTCGGGAGAGTACAGGACAGATCTTCCAGCGGAACTAGAGGAGGCCTTGGTTTAGTCGATGACTGGCCAAGGGGAAATTACAGCTCGGAACCAGAGTCAGAATAAGTTGGAATTATCATGAGTGTTTTCAAAGCATATGACATTAGAGGAATCGCAGGAAGTGAGCTTGACGCGGAATTCTCGGAAAGGCTGGGCAGGGCGATAGCGACTCACTTAGACGCGGATTGTGTCTCAGTGGTCAGAGACATCAGGGATTCGAGTCCTGACTACCACGAGGCCTTCGTCAGGGGCCTACTCACCTCGGGAGCAGATGTTATTGACCTGGGGATATCAACAACCGGGGTTCTGTATCGTTCGACAGTAGATCTTCCGGTAGATGTCGCCGTTGCGATTACTGCCAGTCACAACCCCCCTGAGTATAATGGATTCAAGATTTGCAAGGGGAAGATGCCTCTGGGAGGAGAAGAGTTGCAAGAAATTAGGAAGACATTCGAAGAAGGTAATTTCAGAGAAGGGAGTGGCAGTTACAGAATCATGGACTCATACGAGGAAAGGTATGTCCAGTCAATCGTTGACAGCGTTGGACGCCTATCTCGTGACATCAGGGTAGTTTTGGACTGTGGGAATGCAGTACCGGGGCCCCTGGCAGTCAAGGTTCTGGAAAGGCTTGGAGTGGATGTAATACCACTCTACTGCGATTGGGACAACTCATTCCCGAATCACCCCCCAGACCCAACTAGGCAAGAGAACATGAAAGATTTGGGGAGAGCTGTTCTAGAACATGGTGCAGAGTTTGGCATAGGGATGGATGGAGATGGAGACCGCTTGGGTGTGGTTGATGAGAATGGCAAGTTCATACATCCTGATCGACTGATGGGAATTTTCGTAGAAGAAGTTCTATCGGACCTTCCTGAAAATGCAACAGAGGAGCAACGAACTATTTTCTTCGACGTGAAGTGTAGTATGGCTTTGGAGGAGGCAATAGAAGAACTGGGAGGAGTTCCTAAGATGGTTAGGACTGGCCATACCTTCATGAAAAAGGAGTTGAGAGAATTCCCAGGCTCTCCGATGGCCGGGGAGATGTCTGGTCATTTCTTCATGAACGACCACTGGGACGGATTTGACGATTCGATTTACTGTGCTGCGAGGCTTCTGAGCATAATTGGCATGGACCCGTCTCCAGAACAAGGAGGCCCCAAATTCTCTGAGAGGTTCAACTTCATGCCAGAATATCCCACTACTGATGAAGGGAAGGTTCCTCTGGTTGGCGAAAGAGAAGAGGTGATGGAAGCGGTGGTTTCGGCATTCTCGGACATGCCCACCTCTACAGTGGATGGAATTAGGGTGAGGTATGATGATGGTTGGTATCTGTGCAGACCGAGTAACACAGAGCCGATACTTGTGATGAGGGCAGAAGGTCGTAATCAAGCGGCGTTGGATTACATTCTCTCGGATGTGGGAAGGAGGATCGGCGAAATAGCCGATCTGGAGAAGCTGAAGTAGCCTAGTAAACCGATTCTCTTATCCGAATCTCCCAAGTGGCCGCGACGCTGCCACTGTAGCTTAGACTGGTAGAGCGTCTGATTCGTAATCAGAAGGCCGGGAGTTCGAATCTCCCCAGTGGCTCCACATTGGGGCTGTGAAAAATGGGTGTTAGCCGAACTTCCGGAAAGACTCCTTCAGAGAGGCGATCACAGGCATTGGTTCCCCAGACAGGAAGCTCATGGTTGATCCCCCTCCAGTACTGTTGTGCGAGACTAGAGAGGATACGCCCCTGCTATTGACCAGGGCGCTGGTATGACCGCCTCCGATTATGGTCATTGCATCTGTCTCAGTACACATATTGAGAATCTCTATGGTACCAAACGCGAAGTCGGGGAGCTCGAAGTAAGATGCTGGGCCGTTCCATAGAATGCATCCTGCATTCTCAACTAGTGGCTTCAGAGATGCAAGAGTCTGGAGTCCGATGTCATAGATTGGATCCTCTGTAGGCAGATCTGAGACGGATAATGGTTTCCTGCTACCCTCTGATTCAACTGCCACGTCAATTGGAAGGAATATCTTCTCAGGATTTTCCGAGAATATCCTCTTCCCGGTTTCCCATGCAGTTTCGAAATCGCGACCAAGGGTGGTTCTGATGAAATCCTTGTTCCTATCGCCAATGTCGTTTCCTGCAACCCATAGCATTAGATTCCCGGTAACTCCTACGAACGCAATCTTGTCCACCTGGCCCTTAGATATCAGGTTCAAGGCAACCCTGACTGAGTCGTCGCATTTTGCTCCTCCAAGGATTGCAAGGTATGGATTGGGGGGATTCTTCAGTGCTCTCCTCAGATTCCTAATCTCTTTCTCCATCAGAGTTCCAGCCACACAAGGAATGGAGTTGGTGAATCCGGTAAGCGTGGGGGACCTGCGATGAGCGGCTGCGAATGCATCCGTGACGAGTAGGTCAGAAACCGAGGATAAGCGGGACACTAGTGAGGTGTCTTCAGTCTGTTTGTTGGAGTCGTACTTAGTCCCATATTCCTCCTCATTCATCCTAACATTATCGAGGAATATCATTTCACCATCGGAGAGAGACTTGATCGCTTCAATCGCTACGTCCTCACAGATATCTGGAACGAATCGGATTTGTTTTCCAAGAAGTTTGGAGAGGCGGTCACAATGCTTCTGCATATTAGTGAAGTCGGATTTGCCAGGTCTGGACTGATGACCCATAATCACTACACGAGAAGAAGATAGGGCGTCCAGAGTTGGGATTATAGCTTTCAATCGTCCATCGTCCAGCAATCTCCCTGTTGAGGGTTCGAGCGGAGAATTGACGTCCACCCTGTATAGGACTGTACGACCACTGAGGTCAACATCGTCGAGGGTGAGAACCCCTTCCACAGTAACTGGACTGAGGGTTTGGTTTTGGCCGTTGTGGACAAAAATTTGATTGTTTTTTACCCAAAACTGCTTTGCGCTGTGCCCACTCAAGCGGTTACATGGACTGGGACACATCGCTACTAGTCGGCCCTGAAGGCGAAGACTGGAGAGTTCCAGTATCAGAGCTCGAGAGCAGGCAGGAGAGGCTATCTCTGGCCTTGGCAGAAGAGGGCTTCGAGTCGGCGTTTATCGAGGACCCTGTGGAGTTGTATTGGCTCACTGGAGGGAGGCAGAACTCGGCATTCCTGATAGGTGCCGAGGGTTCTGACATTCAAGCAAGACACTGGGTACGCAGATCAGTAAAAAGAGCCACCTTCGAGAGTGGCGGAGATGACTGCCCACATGTAACAGAGAAGCACCCACGTATGGGGGATCTGTCACAGATGCTAGTCAAATCCGGTTGTACAATGTCTCCTGCAATGTCCGGAGGAAAGATTCCACAAAGCCGGTGGAGTTTCATTCAGGGGAAGATGAAGGATCTCTCAGAGGGTGAACATGACTGTACTGAAGTCCTGTATGGATTGAGGGAAATAAAGTCAAACTGGGAATTATCTATGATCAGGGAGAGCGGCGAGGTAAACCGTTCAATGTTCGAAGCAATTCGAGACTCCGGTGGTCTTGGTAAAACAGAGTTGGAAATGGCCGGTGTTGCCGAAGAAGTCAGTAGGTCCTCGGGTTTTGGAGGTAGAATTCGGATGAGGAAGTGGCCGATGGATTGCGATAGGGTCGTAATAGCTGCTGGAAGATCGGGCGGAGTCCCATCATATTTCGACTCCGCAGTGGGTGGTCTCGGGGCTAGTCCAATATCCTCACTTGGTGCTGGATTCGCCAAGGTAAGGCAAAATGAACCCGTACTAGTCGATATCGTTCACTTGCACAGAGGATACGTTTCGGACTGCACTAGGATGTTCTGTTCAGGAAAGCTAGACGAAGAGTGGATGCTAAGATTGGAAGACATGACCGAGATTAGCGAGTTGGTAAGAAGTAGTCTGGGGAAGGGCGACAATTGCTCTGAGGCTTGGGAAATTGGCTTTGATGCTGCTAAGGAAATGGGTCGGCACGAGAATCTGATGGGAATGAAACCAGAGCAGGCGAGATTCCTAGGACACTCCATAGGATTGGAGCTTGACGAGACTCCGGTAATTGCAAAGGGGTTCGATAGGCCCCTTGAAATCGGAGGAACGATGGCGATTGAGCCGAAAGTTATCCACAGAGACGGGGCAATAGGGATTGAAGATAGCTGGACTAGGTGTTCGGATGGGATGGAGAGCCTGACTCCCGGTGCCGATCTGCCACCATTGATCCACTGGTAGTGCGAAATGTCACAGTTAGCCCTATCTCCTGATTCATCCGGGACATAACATGAGTGAGAGAGCGAGCCCTATCCACAGAGCCGTGGCTAGGGCGCTCAGGAAAAGAATGGACCCTCATGGAAAGCTGATTGTGGACCCTTCAATCCTAAAAGGAGTAGAAATTGATGAGTCTGGAATAGTGGAGCTTTGGATCAGACCCAACCACCCACATTGCCCCTGCTGCCTGGATGACCTGATTGACTTGAGGAGTTCATTGAAGGATCTTCGAGGGGTTCTTGCATGCCACATTGAGATCGTCGGAATTCCCGAGTCGGAAAGGTGGACTGCGGCCATTAACGAATGATTGGCCCTATTCTCCCTTGCCTCCGCCCCAATTATTCCGCTCCTCTACCTCATTGAGCTTCTGGGACACCCTAGTGTACAACCACCAGGCCATAACGGAAATCCCGATAATTGAAATTGCTAGTGAGGTCATGAAGTCGGATGCATTTGCCATCCCGAATTCACCGGTCCTCCCATCTCGTCCATCTGCCAGTCTGCTTGTTGAATCGCAATCCGGCCTTCTTCATCCACTTGTTGAACTTCGTAGCCCCCGCACCGGTTGCGATGATGAACTCCTCCCTGTCCTCTTGGGCCTGGATGTATCCCTTTGCAGCTATCGTCTGATCTATCCACTCATCTATGCTCATCAGAACACCAGAGAGGGTACTGGATTCCAAAGCGGCCTCCAATTCTTCTGCAGATGCACCGGCAGACTCCAAGTCTCTCATCATCAGATCAGTTATCGAGCTTGACTGATCCCTGAGTGGAGCCCTAACGACCGGGAGGCGAGGCTTGATGTTCGGGTCGATTGAAATCCTAGATCCATTGTTCAGTCTAGATTCCACAGACTGGGCCATGGGAGCGTGAAATTCCTCCTCGCAGTCCCAGCATATGAATGAGAAATCGGAGGGGCTCTCCATGATATTGCTACCCCTGGGGTCCATCTCCTCCCCACAGTGCGGACACGCGTGCAGGCAGAGGACCGGGGCGATCTTCCTGCGGAAGTCTACGATATCCTGAGGAGTCCCGTCCAATTCTAGCATCTCATGATCCCTAGCGGCCTCGAGGCCACGAGTCTCGAGTTGGTCCCTAAGCTTCGATTTCTGCTCGTCCTTGGACTCATCGTCCAGGTTGTTCTCAAGCTTCACTATCAGCTCAATCGTCTTCCCGAGGCGGTTCATCACTAGCTTCTTGTTTCTGAAGTCCTCAACCCTTGCTAGACGAAGTTGCTCCTTCTTCTCCTGCAATTCGGCATGGATGTCCTTCTGTTCTCGCTTGAAACGGGTCTCTTCTATCTTGTCGACCTTCTTCTTGTCATCGGAGAGAACGTCCGCGAGGAAACGCTGCCTGCTCGACGACCTCGGTCCGGACTTTACGGCGTCCAAGACCGAGTTTGCCACCTCCTTCTTTATGCCATAGTTGTTGATCAGTGTCTCGGAGTCTAGCTTCTTCAGGTCACCGATCTTGATGCCGCCGTCTGCGAGAACCTGAGCGGTCGTCTCATCTATCCCCCTCCTCAGCAGAGCGAGATAGGTGTCCTTCTTTGCCAATGAATCCCTCCCTGAGTCCCAGACTACTTCACGTCCGGGGCAAGGCCTCGGAAGGGGGGGGCCTCTATCAAACCAATGTAGAAATGCGCTTTTGGCCTATTTCGAGGAAAGTTCGCTAACTATCGTCAACCAATCCAACGGGTCTAGATTCTCAGGCCTCATATCTGCCCAGTCGCTGGCCAATCTTGTGGAGTCAGTTGAGAGGATTTCAGATGAGGCCTTCTCCCATCTATCCCTGTGCCAACCGTTTATTCTCGAAATCCGAGAAGGTGGCTTGGACAGAAGGGTCCTCAGCTTCCTCCTCCTGTTTGCGAAGCAGTGCTTCGTGACCATCCGAAAAAGACGCTTGTCGATTCCGCTGGCTTCCTCCCTATTCACTGGCTTCATGACGACAAGTCTGGAGTTTACCCTGGGCGCTGGACTGAAGGAGCTCGGTGAGACCTTTCTATCCAGGAAAACGTCGAAGTCGAGCCATAGGTTGAGCCCCAACGGGCCGATATCGTAAGGGGGCGTTGACATCGCCATCCTGTGTGCGAACTCCTCCTGAACTAGAATTATTGCAAGTTTTATTCCGTCTGATTCATTATACCGGGTTATTCTCTCGATTATCGGACTAGATATCTGATATGGGAGATTGGAAATCACATGGGTGATTCCTGCGGGCCAGTTCTCCTTGACTGCGTCCCCCTCTTGGATAATTAGAGGTTTTTCTCTACTGCCGAATACTCTTTCCAGATGGGCTACGGATTCTTCGTCAATCTCGATCGCCGTAACCTTGGCATGGCTTCTGAGGAGTGCCAGGGTTAGAGAACCTGGTCCAGGACCGACCTCGAGGATATGGGAATCTCTAGATGGTTGCTCGTAGAACTCGCCAGGAATTTCCATCGTCCTGTCTATGACTTGGTCATCTACCAGGTAGTGCTGACCCAGAGATTTTCTTGGGTCGCGATGGTCCCTAAGTAGATCCACCAATAGGCGAGTATCGAGGTCATCAAGCCCATCCATGTTACTTCTCTATGCGGACTAGCAAATCAAGTAAGCGGGGAGTCTGTGCTGTATCCTCCATCTCTTTCACGTATCGTTCAGCCAGTAGTCTAACCGACTCGATACCGCAGTCGTCATCAACGTCCTCAAAGGAGTTCCACCCGGACCCTCCTCTCTTCTGGACCATCTGGATAGCCTTCGCGTTACCTATTCCTGGAAGTAGTTGGAATGCGTGAAACTTGAGGGACATTGGACCTGCGCTGTTGAAGAAAGAGAGGTGTCTTTCTGGTTCTGAAGATATCGAAGCGGATAGTGAAGCTACTAGCTCCTGTTGTGATGAGCCGCTGAGATCCTTGAGGCGTACCTCGGAAAGGGGTCCGACATTATCCGAAGGGATGTCCACAGTTTCACCGACGGAGAAACCGGACGCATCGGACACTCTAGCCCTGAGGATGAACAGAGAGGGTTCGCTTATGCATTGAACCTCGTGACCGACGGGTCTCCTCTCCTGAATGTCCAGAATCCTGATCCTAGCTTCATTCTGGAAGGGGTCCCCAGCCTCGTCACCGGCCTCTTTGGAATCCCTAGGCTGCATATTCTCCACGCTCTCGAGATTGGTTCTCCCTCATGAATGAGTTGTTTGTATCGGCCTTAGGCTAGAGCACGTGTTGGCGGATCACTGTGATGACTTCCTCGATTTCCGAGGTATCCATTGCGATTCTCTTGCTGGCGATAATTACCCTGACATCTGCTACCGTGAGTGGGGATAACTCTGCAATCTTGGCAGAGACCTCTGGATACTGCTTAAGTTTCTCATTCTCCATCAATTCGGCGAACAATCCGGAGAAGACCGCTGGATCGGTCTTGATTTCGTTGGACGGATGTCCACTGGCACTAGCCTTCCACTCTGCGTGCTGCAAAGCCATTGTCTGCTCGTAGGAAATCTCACCTCTCCTATCTATGGCCTCCAGGAGCTTGTCTCTTACAGTTGCGAAGTCTACGAATTCTCTCTCAGTCACTTTTACCACCTATTCTATCGGTCTAAGATGCTCTGGCCTAGCGACGACCGTCTTCATCATGTTCCCGTCCGCGACCCTGATGACGTAAGCCCTTCCTTGGGTACCGGCGATTTCTCCCGTCCTTCCCTGGAAGCGCCTGTGTGGCATTCCCTTCTGCTGGGCGCCATCGAGAACAATAGCGACTTTATCACCCTCCTGGTAGGTGTGCATTGTCCTGCCGATGAAGAGCCTCCTTCGCTCCCTCTTGTTCTTTCTGAGGATGCTGCGAGTTCCCTGTCTAGACCCCTTTGTCCTAGTAACCATGTTCTTACAACCCCATTATCGCGAATCCGGGCGACCTGTGGGGCGTTCTTAAGGACTCGGATGACGATGTTCTTCTCAGTCATCATGAATCTCTAGCACGTCCAGCCATATCACTTCACAATCTGCATCAAGGACTTCCCGAACAGAGGGCTTGGTTCTACCCTCGTCCGAGTGGACCAGTTCCTTGACGTATGTTCCTGCCTCGCATCTTAGCGTCAGCTCGATCTCGCCCCCCTCGAAACTGACATTGTCGATCGAGGTGACTTTCCGTCTCCTCGTCTTTGCAGCCCTCCTGTGAGAGACCCTCTTGGGAGTCTCTTGATCGATGATTTGTCCAGAAAGGGAGAGTATTGCCTCCTCTGCTTTTTCCTCGTCATCGATTCCTTCTGCCCTGAATCGGATCGTGTATGTCTTTTCGGACCTGGACTGCTTGACCTCGTTGACCTTCTTCCTAGTACACCAACTCAACTCGTCTACCTCGACCTTGCCCGAGGCGTGAGTTTGGACCATGTCCACCAAATCTTTCGTTGGGAGGTTTCTCCTCAGCGGGCGTTTTATCTCCAGTACGAATGGCCTCCCCGATCCTAGGCAGCGAACATCGATGTCTTCCCTGCCCATCCCATGGAATGAGGTGTCCTCGGCTCCCAGGGCCTCCCTGATCGGTTCCCCGATTAGGTCCTGTACGGAGTCGACGTATTGGAGCCCGGTTCCCTCGCAAGATTCGCAGCCTCCTTTTCTCCCTCGGCAAGCCCTACATGGCCAGCGTGTCTGAGGGATTCCACGAGAGACCTTCCTGTACCTTCCGTGTAGGAAAATGGGCCTCACATCCACGTCCACCCTCAGAGTAAGACCGTCTACGAGAACCATGACATCTGGCTTCTCCTTGACGAACTCGATTGTTTTATCCAACTCTCCTATCCTGGCATGAATTGCCTCGACAATTGCTCCTTTGAGGTGGTAAGAACCCTGGGCGCCGTATTTGCTCCTGATTCTGTCCTCTTCTTGGACAAGATCCTTGGGGAGATGGATTCCAAACTGCATGGTCTTGAATTCGGTCTCTGACAGCTCTCCTAGTACCCTGTCCACGATATTCTCGATGTCATCGAACAGGTTCTCACACAGAGGGCAGTAGTCCTGGGCTATCTTTGATTCCAGTTCATTGTCTCTGGAGTATGCCTCTTCCCTGATTGATGCGCCGGCCTCTGAGGAATCCCCCTTGATCAGGCGACCAGAGACTCTAGCCAGGCAATGGTTGCAGACGCCTATCTTGATCACATGAGCAATCCCGAGTGGAGCGGGGCATGGCGGGGAGTCCCAGTTCACCGTGCTTCCTTCGAAGTCGAAATCATCGCCGTCGAACCAGATTTCTTCCTGTTCCATTTCAGCCTGAGTGTCCTCGTTCTCGTTCTCGGACTCGGATGAGGCGTAACCGGCTGAAGCATAGAGCTGCCACTCGTCCTCTTCATCCAGCTTCGTGCCGGAATCCTCCGGTTCTCTATCTTCCATGTTATCCCCACCGAAGAGGCCGGGAAGACCGGTCACCTCGATGTGGTTCGGTGGGGAATCGAGGATTTGAGTGTTCGTATTGGACTAATCGGATTTTGTTCCGTGCTCCTCACAGACCTCTCTGAGGTGGGAGAACGAGTGGATCCCGCTAGAGCAACCCGTCGGCCACTCGAGTTGGATTCCGTAATGGCCCACGGGACTCGCCTTCGGCTTCTCCAGCCTGAGCCTCATTATCTCCTGCTCGAATTCTATTCTCCTCTGTTCGTTTTCCTGTCTGGGCTTGCATTTCGCGCATTGGCAATTGGAGCGTATTTTCAGATAGCCTAAACGAAAAGACTCGCCATCAGCAAACCTCATGATGCAGTATTCGTCTTTCCTATCGAGTTCCACAAGCAATTCTCGGGACATTGCACCACCAGTCAATATAATTGAAGAGGAGGGGGCATAAGATATGATGCATTTGCATCGTCACAAAGAAAATCTACCTCATTCTGGTGGATTGTCTGATGAGGTCCATAGGCGACGTTGTTTCATTCGAAGACTGGCCAGAATTCCAGCCGAACATGACTCCCAGAGAGATATTCTCAGAGGGTAGCTTTGGGGGTTTCTACTGGAGGCCGATTTATTCCTCCGTAGTCTCAATGAATCTTAGAAATGAGCACTTGGAATTCGATGACTGGTGGGATGGAATAGACAAGAGCCTACTCACCAGCCTACAGGGGCAGAAGATCTGAGGATGACCCCCGGCAGGTCAAGCGGTGGAAGGCATTCGCAGGTCCGAGGGGGAGGTTCAGGAACCATCTCATCAACAGAATAATCGCGAAGGGTGGGGACTACGATGACGAATCTATCAGCCCGGTCGTCAGGCAGTCTCTGCAGCACTGGGGGTACCGACTGACAAGGGAGGACTTCGAGGAGGCCTCATTGGGGAAATGGAAATCCAGCCTAGGTTAGTGCAGGAAGGGCCGATTTCAAACAACATATGAAATAAGAAAGATTTGGGGTTTTTTTGTATGTACCAATACAAGCACGAGACCGAAGTGGATGCCGACGCCGAATCGACGTTCGCCTGGTTCGAACACGAAGGGTCCTTCCGCAGACTGATGCCTCCATGGGAGGTAGCCGAGGAGGTAAGGGCCGATGACTCACTGGAAGTAGGCTCCCAGAGAGTGTTCAGGTTCCCCATGGGGCCAATCAAGATGACATGGGTAGCCGAGCACACCGGATACAAACCGCCCCATTTCTTCTCGGACACCATGGTCAAGGGCCCATTCTGGTCGTGGAACCATGATCACCACCTCATAGAAGAGGGGGGTGTGACCAAGGTCGTGGACGAGGTCAGCTACCAAGTCCCCTTCGGACCCCTAGGAAACCTGGCTGACAGGGTTCTGGGCGGTAGGCTGGTCAGAAGGCGCCTATCCCAGATGTTCACAGCTAGGGAGCTGCGCCTCAAGAGAGACATGGCCCATCATTCGAAGTTCAGCGATTCTCCTCGGAGGAAAATCCTGGTGGCCGGTTCGTCGGGGATGATAGGCACCCAGTTGGTTGCATTCCTGGACACAGGGGGGCATGAGGTCTGGAGGCTAGTCAGAAGGAGCCCGAAGGATGGGAAGAAGGAGCTCTTCTGGGATCCGGACTCGGGGGAACTGGATGCAGGAATCCTCGAGGGCTTCGACTCCATCATCCACCTCGGTGGAGAGGGAATCGGGGACAAGAGGTGGAGCAAGAAGAGGAAGAGCGCAATCAGGAGCTCCAGAGTGGATAGCACCACCCTGCTTTCGGAGGCAATAGCGAATATGGATAAGAAGCCGGAGGTTTTCATCGTGGCCAGCGCGATTGGCTGGTACGGGGACCGCGGAGACGAGGAGCTGACCGAGGAGAGCGCGATCGGCGAGGGCTTCCTCCCGGAGGTCTGCTCAGACTGGGAGGGTGCATCCGCAAACCTACCCGACGAAGTCAGGCACGTGTACCTCAGATCTGGCATAGTCCTCTCTGGAACTGGCGGGGCTCTTGGCAAGATGCTGCTGCCCTTCAAGATGGGAGCAGGAGGACCAATGGGCAATGGGAAACAGTGGATGTCGTGGATATCCCTCGACGACGAGATATACGCCATCCACCACTTGCTGATGGAAACCGGTTCCAAGGGAGTGTACAACCTGACCGCACCAAACCCGGTCAGGCAGAAGAGCTTCGCCAAGACGTTGGGCAGAGTCCTGAGAAGGCCTGCATTCGCCCCATTACCCGGTTTCGTGATTAAGATACTATTCGGAGAGATGGGAGTGAAGCTTACGCTGGAAAGTCAGAAGGTGCTCCCCAACAGGCTGCTGGAGGAAGGGTACGAGTTCCTTCATCCGGACCTGGAGACGGCTCTCCAGGATACTCTAGGCCTATGGTGACTAAAGATAATCAGACATTGAGGTTAATCAATTCGAAATCCTCATCCCGTTGGAATTCTAGCTTCCGCAATCCTTCGGGAAGAACGGTCTCTGTCTCGCTTCGTGAGTACTCGCAGGCCCAATTGACAAGGGATTCGTAGTCCCCCCCTCCACTAAGGCCCCCAAGCCATGTCAGTCTATCTTCCGATTTCAACAATACGACGTTTCTCATGCTGCAGGGTCCTAGGCAACCCGAGATGGTCAGTTGGGCTTCCTGCCCCAGGTTGTTTTCGACCCATGCCTGCTCAAGGAATTCCACAGGGACCTCGTCGTATCCCTTTTCCAAATTGCCACAGCAGCATCCATTGCAGACTATCACACTAACTGACATGCTAATCTCCATCGCAAATTTCACTCTATGGAGACTATTCCCGCTATGTTTGAAATCATCCAGGAGGAGGCAGCGCACAGTTGCAGCCAGTCCCCTGTGGTGGTGATACCGTATGCGAACACACTGACGATCCAGCATAGACTGGCGACCGTCTGCCCCATCCAGCCCACGCTCATCATTTTCCTCATCCGAGTCTGGTAAGTTCCAGGTCTGAAAGCAATATCGCTCAGATCTGGATTGTCGTTCTCACTCAACATGAGAGGCACTCCTGCCCACAGCAGGACAGATCGTCCAGATACATCCCCCAGTCCCTGTATGCTTGTACAAATTCGTCAGTCGGGATTTCCAGAGACGACGCTATACTCTGCGCCACAACCGCAAAGCGCTGTCTGAACTTGAATATGAAGCAGAAGTCATGGTTGTCATGACGGACGGAGGGGCCGCACAGGTACATACCCGGCACCTTGGTCGACTCGTCTCGTTCGTTCAGGAGGGGGAAGCCGTCTTCCCTCTCATCGAAGAGATGCGAGACTAGGGCGTGGCTGCCGACGAATCCGCTGGCTAGTAGGGGTTGGGTTTTGGATTTGAACACCTGGCCGTCTTCGGATTTTAGCACATAAACCCCATCAACCAGCTCGATTGAGGAGACGGCGTTTTCTGAGTACAAGGTGACGTTGTCTTCGAAGCTTGTACCCCTCATTCTCTCGTAGCTGAATGTGGACAGGGACACACTGGGGTCAGAGGTGTCTAGGCCCCAAGGATCGTCCTTGTCGAACATTGTCACCTTCTTGCCGCGCTTGGATAGGTGGTAGGCAGCATCGACTCCGCTTTCGTATCCTCCTATGATTAGGAAGTCGTCCCCATCCAGGTCTGCATAGTTAGTGAGAGTTGCAGTATGGCGACATAGCTCACTACCAGGGAATCCATCCAGTCTTGGGTAAAGGAACTCCCCAGCCGCCCATATTACGTTTTTCGAAAGGATAGTCCAATCATTCGTTTCCACACTAAACAAGCCGTCCTGATGGTTTATTTCTGTGACTTCAGCGTTCTCCCTTACCGGCAGTTCGAAGAATTTAGCGAGATCCTGAAGATGTTGAGCGTACTCACTTCCGGTTGGGTGCTCAATCCTCATGTTGTACGCGGGAGATACGCCGACGGCGATTGAATTCAGATCCAGCATACCTATCGAGTTACTCGGGAAAGATGGGGTGATGAAGCGTGTCTCATCTGGCCATGAGGCGAAGGAGGATCCCACGGAACCCTTGTCGATAATTACGAAATTTCCCACACCAGAGTGAGCGAGGGCGATTCCTACTCCAATTCCAGCTGCACCCGCACCGACGACTATCGTGTCGAAAATATCTGAGTTATCTGATTCTAACTCCGTGGCTTGGCTCATCTCAGACTCACCTGTCATGCTCTCTCGCAAATTAATAGCATTTTAAAATAAACTAATAACCTACAAAGATCGAATTATTACATTCTCAAAGTATTTCACTAGGTGCTGAATATGATGCCGGCCAGGACGAGACGAGGAGACCGAAACACTCCTATGTCCTATTCGGGGGATTCTGCCATGCGACCTATGCCGGTGTGGTACCACGAGACCTACACGGAGGGGATTAGCAGGTCCGCGAGATTCCCCAGGGACCGCTATCGAATGCTCAGAGAACGGCTCAATGACCTGCATGGAACGGGACTCATCTGCATCGAGAGTCCAGAACCAGCCGTTAGGGACACTCTCCTGATAGCTCACGAACAGGATTACGTGGACAGATTCCTGAGTGGGTCTCTTGGTTCCAAGGAGGTAAGGAGGATAGGACTTGAGCCTTGGACCGATGCTTTCCTACCTCGGACGATGATGATTATCGGAGGTGCGGTCGAAGCCCTTGCGCACGTCACTCGCTTTGGGGGGATTGCGGCCAACATGGCTGGAGGGACCCACCATTCTCACAGATCATTCGGATCGGGGTACTGCGTGTTCAACGACTTGGCGATATGCGCGTTGCTGGCCAGGGACGAGTACGGATACGAGAGAATCGCCGTACTTGACCTCGATGTGCACCAAGGAGACGGGACTGCTACCATCTTGGAGGATGAGGAGGGAATCATCACCATTTCAGTCCACGGCGAGAAGAACTTCCCATTCAGGAAGGCGAAAAGTGACTACGATTTTCCGCTGCCGAACGGCACGGGGGACGAGGGCTACCTGCGTGCCGTGGAGGAATCTCTGGCCATAATCGAAGATTTCTCCCCCGAGATTGTCCTGTTCCAAGCCGGAGTTGATGCACTCGAATTCGACGCACTCGGGAATCTGAATGTGTCCGAGGATGGCATGAGGATCAGAAATGACATGGTGTTCTCATCTCTGGATCGCAGGACACCGTGTGTTCTCTTCATGGGCACTAAATTGGATACACCACAAAGGTACTGAATTCTATATTTTCAATACAGAATTAAATAAATTCGCTGTTTCTTTTCGGCATGTTAGACATGAGGATGAGAGATTCTGAGGGGCTAAAGGAATTGGTCTCAGGAGCCAAGTTCGTACATGTCCTAGGGGCAGGGATTAACCCAGAAAAACCGGCAAACACGGCGATTTCGGATTTATCCGAGAGGGGGTGGAACCCGGTTCCCGTACATCCCAGAGATGCAGGTGCCAGCATCGTTGGGTTTCCGATAAGGCCGAGGATCGAAGACGGGGTTCTCCCAGAGGTTGTCGTTCTATTCCTAGCACCCGAGAGAGCGCGTGAGGCTGTCAAGAGTCTCATGGTCACAAACTACGACTCGCCCGCACTCGTTTGGTTCCAGCACGGCTCCGAAGATACGATCGCCGAGGATTGGCTGGATGAAGGAGGATGGAATTACGTAAAGAACGACTGTGTCGTGAGATTCGTACAAAGACACGATTTGAACAGAGAGTCTGAGGAGATTCCCTGGTTCAAGCAAGTACAGAGTGACGACGGGTCGGGGTGCTCGGTATGGAGCGTGCATGAATTCCGAGAAGACTCCGAGAAGTCCCCCACGGAATTGGAGTGGATAGGAGATCTGCGAGAACTGGAGTTCTCCAAATCGTCAATCCCCAACTACATCAGAAGTCTCAGGAATGAGGGAGAGAGCCTGGAAGAGTGCGCTAGGAGACTTGCTAACTGAGATGGACCTAGGGCTATTTCGAGGCCTCCTTGAAGGCCTTGAGGGCCTCCACTGTCTCGAACTCAACGACGAGGGGGGATATCATGCCGCAGCTCTTGCACTGGTACTTCCGACCTGTCTCGAAACCCAAGTACGGGTAGACGTCCATGCTGAAGCAGCTACCGCAGGCCCTGTATGTCATGATGGCACTGGGGAGTCACTGATATTGAATACTTGTCAGACGCGATCCAGCTGATACTGCTAGCAGAAGCCCCTAGCCCTCATGAGCTGGCCGGGCTCTCCGGGTAAGCGAGCCTGAGCGCAGCTGGTGCCAGAATCAGGCTGGCGATCAGGGACAGGCCGATCATCACAGCGCAGAACAGACCGAAGGTGGAGAAGAAGCCCATCTCTGATTGGTTGATTATCACGAACCCGGTTGTGTCGGAGACCGCCGACCCGAACAGGGCGATTCCGGACGCCCCGCCGACCGCCTCGATAGACTTCATCGTCCCGACTCCCTTCTCCATCTCCTCCCGGAACCGCTCGATGACGTGTATCACGTAGTCGATACCCACGCCCAGGGAAATCGCGGCTATCGAAACGGTGACCATGTTGAGCCCGTAGCCGGTAAGTCCCACGATGGCATAGAGCCACACGATCATCAGGAAGATCGGTGCTGAGGTGATGGTGGCTAGGAGGAGGGGCCTGGTGCCCCATACCAACGAGCAGCCCACTGCGATGAGCCCGAACACTGCAGCGTAGTTCGGGCCTGCGAGAACGTATGTGATTGATGCCATCAGAACCGAATTTACCGCGATTTTCGATGCGGTCGGGACCTTGTTCTGCGAGAGCTCAGCCAGTCTCTCGGAGAGCGGGGACTCCTCGCGGAAGCCCCACCAGAGGGCCATTATGCAGAAAACCAGCCCCAGGAGCAGGGTTTCCTGGAGGTCGTCCTGCATAGAGTCGGCAGCGACGAAGCGGATCACAGGCTCCCCGGTAGGGATCGCCCAGGTCACGGGATTCTCTGCGTCGAGGAAGGCCGCCTCCAGGTCGCCCCTGACGCGATTGGGGGTTGTTGAGAGGTTCTGGAGGGGGGACAGGTCGCCCTCCAACTGCTCCAGTGCGGGCTCCACCAGGGAGAACTGCTCGGGGCTGGAGATTCCGTACCTCATCGCAGTCCGTGGGTACCTCGGCGCGTCTCCGGATTCGGTCAGCCATGGCTTGTCGAAGTCCAGGTCGCCCTCGACCTGCAGGAACTCGCCCACTATGCTGGGCGACAGGGAGGGATACCCTCCGCTGGCCGGGACCCCCCTGGTCAGCATGAACCCGAAGAGGAATGAGAGGCACCTGCTGTCGTCGACTATCGGGACGTAGATGAAGTCCATCTCCCTGTTGGGGATGTTCACGGTCTCGCACCCGATACCCCCGTCTGGAGACCCGAAGTCCCAACCCGCCTCCTCGAACTGGGTCTGATTCCACGCCATCGCCGCCCTGGTGTACCAGAGCAGCAGGTCCACCCCTAGGAGCTCCACGTCCCCGTTCGGCATCCTGGAGATCTGGTCGGGGTCGTCGGGCCCATGTGAGTTCATGTTCCTCCTGACATCCTCTATCGCTTGGATCACCATCGGGTTGGTGATGTTGCCCTCGACCAGCACGTAAGCAGGCTCGCCCTCATCGCTGAAGCGGTCGTTGATCATGCCAACCCCCACTGCCAGGTCGGAGTCCGCCTCCACGAAGTCCTCTACCTGGAAGTCCCCTTCCAGCGAGAGCATGATCGGGGCAGCCAGTGCAGTGAGCAACAGTGAGGCAAGGAGGACCACGGGAGCGAATCTGGCTGACTGGGAGGCTAGGTTGGACAGCCAGGAGCTCGGTATCATGTGCACCACATCGAGTGGCTCTTCATCCAGCCTCCCCTTGGACTCCAGCCAGTTGTCGATGTCGAGCCTGGTGAGGGGCACCCAGAGCCCGGTGAGGAAGAAGGCGCAGAACACCCCGATCCCCGCCTCTATCCCGAAAGACCTGAGAGCGGCTATGCTTGAGGTCATGTTAGCCATGAAAGCCACGATCGTAGTGACCGAAGTGAGCATGATGGCCAGGCCGACCTTGCTGATCGCCTTGTGAACTGCCTGTTCCGAGGAAGCCCCTCCTCTGCGTTCCTCCTTGTACCTGTGAAGGCTGTGTAGGCTGTCGTCGATTTCCAAAGCCAGTATCAGTATGGGAAGCAGGTTGGAGAACTGAGACCTGAAAATGAACTCGTATCCAGTGGCCTTGCCCAGGACCATCGCCCAGCCGATCAGCCCGTACATCCACACCAAAGACAGAGCCAGGCTTGTACCAACTATCGCGACATCTGACACCCTCCTGAGGCTGGCCCAGAGCAGGACTAGGATCGCTACTCCCATCAGGAGGAGTAGGTGAGCACTGGAGAGGAGCTCTCGGTTGATTTCTACGTTGATTGCCTCCGCGAACATCAGGGAGACGATCGAATCGTCGGACTCGCGTAGGTCCTCCTCGAGAGAGAGGTACAGCCACTCGACAGAGCAGAGCTTCTGACCTTGCGCCTCCCTCTCCCTGCAGAATTCTACCGAGTTCCGTACGGGGTCGGTCTCTAGCTCCAGCCCGTTCCTCTCGTATCCGAACTGCGAGGTTGCGTTCTTCCAAGTGAAGGTCCAGCCGTTCCTCTGCATCTCATCTCGATCGAAGTTCACGATCAGCCATGCGGCTGACGCCGACCAGCGTCCCCTCTCCCAGTTGTCTGAAACAAGTGACCCGTTCTCGGAGATTCGATGTCCCACTGGCCCTACGACCAATCCATCCTCGTCTGGTAGGAAAGCCCTGTCATTGGATAGGAATCTAAGGAATGCTCCGTTGCTGTTGTTGGCCATTCTATGTGCGGCTAGGTCTATGTGGTCCTGGGTTAGGTTTGGATCATCGAAGGTCAGACACTCCAACTCTCCGCAATCGCTCCAATTCGTCGGGGCCGGATCCGTGGATGCCTCGATGTCCAGGGTTGCAGACAGCTTGTATGGGTCTATCCTGGGTTTCGTCAGTGAGGACTCGTTCGCCATGAAAGTCCTGAACTCTGTTGCTAGGTCCAGGATCCCGAAGGTGGGATCACCCGATATCTCAGAGGCCAGGGGGAGGTAGAACTGGGATATCTCGCTAGAACGAAGAGTGTCCGCATCAGTGTCTATTTCTCTCAGGACAGTGAGGTTCAGGATTCCACCCCGGGGATCTGTGACTCCCCCTCCAACTCCGGGGTACTCCGCGATCATGTCGACATCCGAGTCAGGATCGCCTACGTACGCTGGGTCCCTGACAAAGATCCCGAAGCCCCAGATGTTGCCAGCGGCAGTGAACTCGTCTCGTAGGACCTGATTCGCTTCCAGTTCAGGCGATTCCATGTCGTAGGACTCAATGTCTATCGGTTCGAAGGAGGCAATGATTCCGGGAATCATGAGAACCGAGACTACCAAAACGAGGAGGTGTACCTTTTTCCTTCTAGGAATGAGATAGTCCGCCAGGCCTTCGAAACTTCTCATGCAACACCCCGAGAATCTCTTTATTTGACTGATTGTATCTCTACAGTCCTGCATCTCTGAGGCTGTTGAGTGCCTCGACCTGTGACTCAGACAGTTCCTCTGGCTCGGAGAGAGTGAACTCCACGTCGAGTGCGCCACCGGCATGGCCGTGCCCCTGCAAACGTCTCCTGTCCCCTATTCTCGTCCCCTTCGGGATCTCGATCTGGAGCCTCTTCCCAGAAGGGGTGGTGATCCTGACTTTCCCCCCCAATGATAGCATGGAGTATGGAATTCGAACTTCTTGGATCAAGCGTCCATCCTCCCATCGCCGACCCTCCTCAGCATCTAGGCGCACTGTAATCAGGAGGTCCCCTGACTCTCCCTCTGGGTGCTCATGGCCCATTCCCTTAAGGCGCAGTTGATGGCCATGCTCAGCGCCCTTCGGAACCTTGACGGTAATGGTGCTCCCCTTTGTCTGAATCCCCGTTCCTCCGCACGTTGAGCATCTTCTGGAAGTGCCGAAGCTGGAACCATCGCAATCTGAGCACCTCCTCATCCTCCTATGGCTGAATTTGACCTCGGTTCCGGTCAAAGCCTGTTCCAATGTGATGTCCAAACCGGCCTCGATGTCTGCTCCCTTGGTAGTCTTCTTTGGTTCTCTAGGGCCCCGGTTCGAGCTATCGAACCTGAATCCTGAACTGGGCTGTTGGGCTCCCCTGCCACCCATGAACTGAGAGAAAATATCACCTATATCCACGCCTCCTCCGAACGGGGAGCGCGTTCTCCCACCCTGGAACATCTCTTCCATCCTCCTCTGCTGGTCATACTCGCTTCTACCTTCCGCGGTCCCGATCTTATCGTATGCAGACTGAATGGACTTGAACCTCTCTTCTGCTGCAGCATCTCCGGGATTTCTATCGGGGTGATACTGCCGGGCTAGCTTCCTGTAAGCCCTCTTTATCTCTGCATCAGAAGCATCCTTGGACACATCGAGTGTTCTGTATGGATCCCCCGTCATGCCAGTTCTCAGTAAGGCATCGTCCTTCAACCTGATGAGTGAGGAGAACGCACCGATGTGCTAATCATTGGTGCCTGACTAGCACAACCATGGGAGTTGGCTGGGCCGTTTTCAGAAACTATGCTGGACATGCGAAGGAGATACTAGGGGACGTGACTGACTATCCGAGGTTCTTCTTGATGCCCCCCTCCGCGATGGTAGAGGCGACTGAAGCTGGAGAGAATGTTGTGACTCTTCTTAGGCCGGATGAGCACATAGATCATGAAGTTGAGATGGTCTTCAGGTTGGGAGAGGATCTCATTCCAGCACAGATGTGTGTGGGGATTGACACGACCAATAGGACCCGCCAGACCATGGCAAAGAGGGAGGGGTGGCCCTGGCTCGAGGGGAAGGGTTTCAGAGGGTCTGGAGTACTTGGAACCTGGACTGACTGGGACGAAAGGCCGATGGAGATAGGCCTGTCATTGAACGGTGAAACTAGGCAACTAGCCTCAACAGAGACCATGGTTCACTCGGTTGAGTCCTTGTTGGAACATCTCAACAACTGGTACGACCTAGAGCCGGGGGACCTGGTCTGGACGGGGACTCCGAAGGGAGTTGGGCCAATGAGCCCGGGCGATTCAGTGAATGCCTGGATGGACAATTCGGAAGGAGAGAGAATCAGCGTACTGAATGCAGTATGCGAATAGGGATTTCAGGAGTGCTAAGATGGACTCCGGCACTAGAAGAATCACGAATACGTGGTTAATTGGAGAGGGTGGTTCCGCCAGCAGAGGGGACTTCCTGCTACACAGCGATGGATCTGTGTCAGATAGCAAAGGTGATGAGGACGTAATCGAGACTATCGATGGTAAGAATCGCTTGATAACCCGCTCATTGCAGAACTGGCACACGCATCTCGGGATGATTCTCAATCGAGGAATGGGAGAGGGTTTGCCTCTCATGGAGTGGTTGGAAACAGCGATATTTCCCGTCGAGAAAAGACTCACGAGTGAGCTGGTGGAGATCGGAACAAGAGCTGCTGCTGCAGAGATGATTGCAACCGGTACAACCTATGCTTGTGACATGTACTACTACACTCAGACAGTCGGTGAGACACTAGCAGAAACAGGTGTCAGGGCAACGCTATGCGGGCCAATTACTGATGGTTTGACACCCAACTTCAAGCCGGGCTCTGGAGATGCTTTGCGCCATATGGAGAATCTGATCACCGAACCTTCCCCGCGTCCTGGTAGAATCGAATACGGGATAGGCACACACTCAGTTTACGTCTGTGACGAGGAGATACTTCGCAAGGGTTCAGAGCTAGCGAAAAAGACAGGATCACTGTTGCACATACATACTTCTGAGACTAGGAAGGAAGTTGCCGACTGTCATGCCAAACACGGCATGTACCCCATTGAGTATCTTGACTCTCTTGACTACTTTCAGGACGCAGAGAGCGGAGGCACGGTTTGCGCCCATTGCGGCTGGGTCACCAAGAAAGAGA